>MDSV01108668.1_pt1 | contig 43413 bp, 40 predicted proteins | sample 810851 | NCBI WGS metagenome assembly MDSV01 (sample SAMN05326640, study PRJNA326480) | marine metagenome | isolation source: seawater | place: Atlantic Ocean: North East | collected 2012
ATGTCTCCATCGACATTGAAAGAGTGCAGTCTGCTTCCTGGTCTTGATCTGAAACAGTATTAGGATTTGATTTTCCATCAAGAAAAATACATCCTGCTCCCTCAAAATCAAACTTAACAGTTGCACCCAAGCCAGTATCCTTACCTTCAATACCTTTTTGAAATTCCGCCAAAAGACTTGCTACGTCAGCCATAAATTTACTCCATTCATTAATTAAGAATGGCAATAAAAACAATTTACTTTATACATGTCAACATCAAATTTAAAAATTGATTATGAAAAAACCTATTTTCTGGGAAAAAGCAAAAAAAGACTTAATAGAAAAAGACAAAAAATTAGGACATATAATAAAATATTATCCCAATGATTTTTTGTTTTCTAAATCAGATCCATTTTATACCTTGGCAAGGTCAATTATCGGTCAACAAATTTCAGTAAAAGCTGCTCAGGCGGTATGGGACAGGTTTGAAAATAAAATAAAAAGAGTTACTCCAAAAAATGCTGCTAAAATGCATTTTATGAGTATGAAATCATGTGGATTATCTAAACAAAAAATTTCTTATTTAAAATCACTTTCTGAGGCATTTTTAAAAAAAAAAATAAATCCAAAAAATTGGGAAAAACTTACAGATGAAGAAATTATCAATGAATTAGTAACAATTAAAGGGATAGGCAGATGGACTGCTGAGATGTTCCTTATTTTCAATCTTTGTCGTCCAGATATTTTTCCAGCAGATGATTTGGGAGTTATAAAAGGAATTTGCAACTGCTATAATTTGAATTATCCTATAGATAAAGATACTGCTATAAAATTAGCTAAACGATGGAAACCCTATAGATCAGTTGCAACATGGTATTTTTGGAGAAGTTTAGACCCGATACCGGTAGAGTATTGAAATGAATAAAATAGATTTTTCATACGCTTCAAAATCAGAACATAACTTCGCTCAACGTTTAGTTATCAAAACAATTGAGACATTGACAGGCAAAAAAAAGTTAGAGAATCTATATAAAAATTATTCAATAAATTCTAAAAATCCTAAATCCTTTTGGACAGATATTCTGAAAGAAATGGAAATAAAAATAATTAATAAATCACTTAATAAACTTACAATACCAAAAACTGGTTCATTATTAGTTATTGCTAATCATCCTTTTGGAATTATTGACGGCTTAATATTATGCTCATTGGTATCACAATTCAGAAATGATTTTAAAATAATGACCCATGAAACACTTCAATTTTTACCTCAATTAGAACAATTTGTCCTACCTGTCGACTTCAGTGGACAAACTAAAGGCTCAAAACTTTTAAATATACAAACTGCAAAAGACGCAAAGGAACATTTAAATAATAATGGAATTTTGATTATTTTTCCATCAGGGGGTGTATCAGTAGCAAAAAGTTTGAAGTCTGAGGCATTAGATGATAGTTGGAAATTGTTTCCTGCAAAACTCATTCATCAAACCAAAACAAATGTTTTGCCTATCTACTTTGATGGGAAAAATGGTTTATTATTTCACTTTTTTGCTTCAAAATTGAAAAATCAAACGCTTAAGTATTCTACTTATATTCATGAAACGAGAAAGAAAATAGGCAAGGAAATTTTAATTTATTCTGGCAATTTAATTACTTATTCTGAGATGGAAAATATAAAAGATAGAACTGAACTTACAAATTTTTTAAAAAAAGTTACATATAATTTAAAAAGATAAATAAAAAGATATATTTTATGTTAAAGCAATGCGATAAATTTCTAGTCTACTCATTTTACAGATTTGTAAATATAAAAAATATTAAGAATGTAAAGCAGCAATTAGACAATTTTCTTGATGGTGAATTAGTAAAAGGAACAATACTTATTGCTCATGAAGGTGTAAATGGAACAATCTCTGGTCCTAAAAATATATTAGATGAAGCTCTAAAAAAAATTAAAAATATTATTAAAATTAAAAAACTTGAGACAAAAATAAATAAAACTAAATTTATTCCATTTAATAAAATGAAAGTGAGATTAAAAAAGGAAATTGTTGCATTTGGCAAAAGTAGCTTAAATATAAGTAAATATCGTGGTAATTTAGTTTCTCCCAAAAATTGGAATCAATACATCTCTGATGAAAAAATAAGATTGATAGATGTTAGGAATGATTTTGAGATTGACTTAGGCAAATTTGTTAAAGCTGAAAGAGCTCAAACAAAAAGCTTTAGAGACTTTCCAAATTCAATAAACAAATTAAATCTTAATAAAAATAGTAAAATAGCTATGTATTGCACGGGAGGAATAAGATGCGAAAAAGCTTCTGCCTATATGATATCTATCGGATATAAAAATGTTGTACAATTGGAAGGTGGAATTCTAAAATATTTAGAGTATGTAAAGAATTTTAGAAAAAAGTCACAATGGAAAGGTGAATGTTTTGTATTTGATAAAAGAGTCTCTGTTAATAAAGATTTAAATAAGGGCAATTACTTTTTATGCTATGGATGCAGAATGCCTCTATCAAAAGAAAATATAAAGCATAAAAATTATAAAAAAGGTGTTCACTGTAATTATTGTATTAATATTAGAGACAAACTTCAGATAAAAAAAAGTACGACCAGACAAAATCAAATAGATTTATATGAAAAAAGAAGTATTGATCACACATTTAAGCTAATTAAATAAAAAAAATAAATAAATATTTATGTAGATTGCAATCTTTTATGCAAAATTCTGAAGAATATAAAAATCATAAGGGTCACTATTAATAATAAAAAAACTACTCCAAGCACATATATTTTAGTAAATCCCGTTTTTTTGTAGTTAATAGCATTAATGTCCGTGTTAACAGTTTGAAATGTTTTAAAGTCACTAGCTGGTGTATCATTAAAAGCTTTTTGAGCTCTTTCTATGAAATTATTACTATTGATATCTCTATATATTAAATTAACAACTGATAACTCGGGAATGAAAAAGTCATGATTGACTCGAGACTCCAGCAACTCAAGCTCTTTCAATAAAACATTGTAGCCTCTTAAGTAATCTTTTTCTTCTTTTTCATAATCTTTTTCCATGAGATTAAAATTTACTGATGTTTGCTCTATTTCTTTCGCAATCATAAGTTGTTCATTCAAATAGCTTATTTTTGCATTTAATTGATTAAAGTATTTTTGTCTTAGACTATTCATTTTATTGTCCAAATCAGTTAAAAGAACATTTTTAGAATCTAACTCATTGTCAAGAAATATTTTAAACGACTTATTTATTAATAGCCAGACCTCCATATTGGCATCATTAATAAGGTCTGTAAAAATATTTTCTATTTCAGTTTTATTTTTTGATTGCAATGTAATGGTATAGGTATCTTTATATTTTCTACCTGTTAGCTTAGCATCTTCAGCAGTCAAAACTACATAGTCAATATTAAAATTGTCTCTGATGAAAATACTAGCTGAAATATTATCCATTTGTGTATTTTTCATAATAATTTTATGCAAAAGTTTCCTTTCATCAACTACTTCGATGAATGCACCTGCTAAATAATTTTCATCAATGTGAAAATTAGTTGTTAAATCATTGTTTGCTTCATCATCAATATCATCTTTGTTCATTTGAATATTAATAAAAGGGTCTACGACAGAATATTCTTTTAAGCCAAGTGTCTCAGATAAAATTGATTCAACTTGATAGCCAGTACTAAAGCTATTCGTTGTCATTGCTGATAACGATTTATTGAATGAACTATATTGTACGATTTGACTTTTTGATAATAAACTTATCCTTAGACTAGCTTGATATGTTTCTTTAATAATAAAAAAAGAAATCAACCCTGTAATAAAAAAGAATATCAAAATATAAAATAGAGATTTTTTTTCTTCGTAAAAAATTCTGTAAATTTCTTTTAATTCTATATTGTTCATCTATTGCCTATTTTTCTTATATGCTTTTTATATTTTTGTAAATCTTGAGAAGAAATTATATAACCTATACATTTTTTTGATCCACATTTACATATGTGATCCTTATAGTCATCCTTATCAAATTCATAACCATAATCATAGCTTAATTCATCCCCTTTTTTAATTTTCTTTATGGAACTAATCCATATTTTTCCTCTTATAATGTCTACTTCACAGTTAGGTGAACACGAATGATTTATATACATAGCTTTATTATATTTTTTATAACCATCAATATCATACCTAGAGTTTAACTCAAATATATACACAGATCCTGCTTTATTAGAATTTAAATATTTTTTAATTCTCAATTCAGATCTACGATCACCTTCAGACTTGGTTACTTTTTCACCCTGGTATTCAATGATGCGAGTATTTTTGCTAATATCTTCTGTAGCAAAGATCCCTGCTCCATGTATTTTTGATTTTTTTACTTTCCACATATTGCAAGCATTAATTTTCATTCACTTTATTTATTTGATATAAGTAAAAACCTACAGGCAAAAAATATATTATATTTATCCAGTTATTAAAGAAATTTAATGAGGGCGTCAACGGCCACAATGTCAGAGTGAAAGATATGAAAATACATAGCATATAATCGTGTGATGGATTTGTATTATTTCTTAACTTGACAACAAAAAGATTTATTAATTTTGATACTAAAAAAATAAACAAAAAAAATATAAACCCTAAACCAACTATTCCTGTCTCAGCAGCAACCTGAATATAGCTATTATGAGGGTGGGTTGAACAAGACAAATCATTGTGACTAAGCCCTGGTGTGTCACATAATTTTCGGTATGAGTTCGGACCACTTCCAATTAGTATATTTTCTTTTAAAATATTTAATGAAGTATATATCATACTTTCGTGTGAGGGCGAAAATAAAACTATTTTTTTATCTTCTACGTCAAGTCCTAGTTGAGTGATCGTATAGTCAATATTTCTTTTTCTTATTTCTTCATTTGAAATAGATAAAAATAATATAATTAATATTGATAATAATAGTGCTAAAATACGCAGAAAAGAAAATTTTGACGAAATAAAAATAAATAAAATGGTAGTAACTGTCATTAATCCAAGTGCAGTTCTTTCTCCACTCATATAAATTAAAACATCACTAATTATGAATAATAACAAAATTGCGATATAGCTTTTTAAGGAATAAAACTTTAAAATTATTAAACCTACTAAAAGTGGGAATAATCTCGCAATATAAGATCCTAAAATCATTTTGTCATCATACAAAAGTGTTAATCTGCTTTTTTGATCAGCAACAAAACCAAAAATGTTTTCTCCCACAAAATACTGGTAGTATCCGTCAATAATAGAAAGAAGAATTGGGATAAATAAACTAATGGTAAAGTATTTCAATAAATATTTATTATTATCAAGTAGAAACCAGACAGCTAAAACAAAAACTGGAAACCTTATATATGATAAGCTTGACCTCATGGAGAAAAATATCTCGGATGAAAAAAGAGATGAGATAACTAAGAAAATATAAAATGCAAAGAAAAATTTAAAAAAAAAACTATTTATGTAAACAATATTTTTTTTATCTATCAATTGAAGTAGAAAAATAATTCCCATAATAGAAATAATTAAGTCGGGTAAAAATGGGCCTGTTAAAAGACATAGTGGTAGCAGACAGAATATAACACTTGAAAAAGAAATTAATTTTTTATTTATATCTACTGTCATTTAAGTAATAGGCTGTTCAATTAGAGGAGTGCATTATTTTTAAATTTAGACCCAGAGAACTTTTCTAATAATTTAATTGTTTCGTTTTCATTTTCTTCTTCAATTAATTGATTTAATTCAGATATCATTTTGTTAGTTTCATTTGGAGATATTAAATTTTCTTGAGACATATATATATTTTTATTATTTGTTTTAATTGGATTGTTGTCTATTAATAATTCTTCATATAACTTCTCACCTGGTCTCAAACCAGTAAACGTAATATAGTTATCGATCTCATTTTTCTGACTACATTTTATGCCATTTATTTCAAGAAATTTGATTGCTAACTCAAGAATTTTTACGGGTTTACCCATGTCTAAAAGAAAGATTTCACCACCTTTAGCTAAAAAATTTGCATCAAGTATTAGTCTAACTGCTTCTGGAATTGTCATAAAATATCTTGTTATATCTGGATGAGTTACGGTCAATTTCTGGCCACTTTTTAATTGTTCACGAAAAAGAGGTATTACGGAGCCTGACGACTCAAGAACATTGCCAAAACGTACTATTGAAAAAGTATTTGCACCTGTTGAAACTTTAGATCTGCTTTGAACAAAAATCTCAGCTAATCTTTTTGTTGCACCCATAATATTTGTTGGTCGAACTGCTTTATCAGTTGAAACCATTAAAAATCTTTCAAAGTTATATTTCAAAGCGGTTTCAACAAGATTAATAGTGCCAAATAAATTATTTTTTACTGACTCAAATACTGCATTTTCTAGTAATGGTACGTGTTTGTAAGCAGCTGCATGAAAAATTAGAGTCGGTAAATATTTTTTAAATACTCTATCTATAAATACTTTATCCTGTATTGAGCCAATTTTTGTGTATATATGAACATCTAATTTTTTTTGATTTTTAATTTCATTTAATTTTTTATCTACTTGATAAAGATTAAACTCACTATGATCTATTAATATTAAAACTCTTGGGTTATTCAAAATTATTTGCGCACATAACTCACGTCCAATCGAACCTCCAGCACCTGTTATTAATATAGTTTTATTTGAAAATTCTGATGAAAGATCCATGTTCTCAATGTCAATTTTTCTATCTAACAAATCATCTACATCAATACTTTTAAAATCTTCAATTGAAATTTTATTTGATATAAAATCACCTATTGGAGGTAGAAACTTAACGTTTACACCTATGTCGGAACATTTGCTGATGATATCTTTACGTTTATTTTGGGATAAATCAGATATAGCAACAAATATGCTTTCAATTTTATTAGATCTTACTATTTTGTCTATATCCTTAGAAAAATGAACCTTTAATCCAAAGATTTTTCTTCCTACGAAGTCCATGTCATCATCAATAAAGCCAACTGCTTTTATATCTTTTCTGCTGGTTAGTACGTTCGCAAGTTGCGCTCCAGCCTCACCTGAACCATAAATAAGAATTCTCTTGTAGGATTTGCTCTCAAAGCTTGTATTTAAAAGAGAAGGTATAAATATGCGAGAGAATATAATTATCAAAAAAAGTATAAGAGGTTGCAACAAACCTATTGATCTTGGTATACCAGAAAATTTCATAAAAAATAATATAGTGAAAAAAAAGAATCCATATACCAGACACGAAAACAAAAGTGATTTCAAAGAAACAATAGATACAAATCTAAAAACATTTCCATACAATCCAGAGATTAAAAAAACGGCTTGCTGAACAAATATTGATAAAAGAAATATTTTATAATGCATCTCTTCTAATATGAAGCTAAAGTCAAGACGTATGTGAAAAGCCAAATAAGTAGAAACTAGTGAGGCAAGTAAATCAAAAATGATTACCAAAATAAATGCATTTTTACCTTTCAGTATATTTATTTGCAAAATGTTACTTCCTCACATTTTTTATTATAAATACCAATCAATTTGGTATAAGTTGATATAACTTTCTTAAATAATTTTGATCACCAACTATACTCGGTCCACCATCATCTATGGATCTAAGAGTTATTTTACAATTTAGACCTAATGAAGAAATTTTATCACCAATAGAATTTTGCTTTACATGTTCTTCATAAATATACAGCTCATCATAATGACTTAATTCCTCAAAGAAACTCGGATCATAAATATCTTTCATACGAGTTATTGAATAAACTGAAAATTGATCCTCACGTGCTAAATTAGCATTGTAATCCATAATTACTTTTAGTAATCCGCCGATTGCTAGAATTGCTTTTTTATTACCAGAAAAATATTTTTGAAGTCCAAGTTTTCCAGAATGCGTTTGATTTGTAATTAATGAAACTGTGGGAAAATTGAACTCTTCTTTTTCTAATCTTAAATATTTTACATTTTTGTTCTCAATACAATATTGAACTGATAATTCAACCTGTTCAGAGGTGCTTGGTAACAAAATATCTATCTTTTGGAAAGTTGATAAAATACCATAATCTTCAATAGCAAAGTGCGAGAACCCTAATTGGCCATAAGTAAAACCACCTCCTGAACATACTAATGTTAGATTTAAATCATGATATAAAGGACCATTTCTAATTTGCTCAAGATTCCTCATAAAAACGAAATTTGCAATCGAATAACAAAAAACTTTATTATTGTTTAATGCAATGCCTGTGCCCACACCTATCATATTTTGCTCTGCAACTCCTACATTTAAATATCTTTTGCCAAATTTTTTTTCAAATTGATCAAATATACCAAAACCCAAATCACCTGTGATGAGAAATAAGTCAGATTTCTTGCTTAAAAAAATATCTATTGTTTTTACAAATGTGTCCCTCATGTTTTTTTTATTTCATTCAACGCTTTTTTTAAATCATCTTTGGAAGGAGGTCGATAATGCCATAAAGGATTATTTTCCATAAATTTAACGCCCTTACCTTTTATAGTATCAAAGATTATTACTGTTGGTTTATCACTTTTATTGGCACTTAATAACTTATTATTTATTTCTATATGGTCATGACCTGAACATCTTAAAACATTCCAACCAAAAGAAGTCCATTTTGCCTCAAAAGGTTCAAGATCCAATGTTTCTTGAACAGACTTAATTGATTGAATTTTATTGTAATCAATTAAAGCACATAAGTTTGATAGTTTATGATGAGGGGCAAACAAGATTGACTCCCAATTGGACCCCTCATCACATTCACCATCACTCATTAAAACAAATACTTTGAAATTACGTTTTTTTATTTTTGCCTCATATGCAATCCCACATCCAATAGAGAGTCCATGGCCTAATGAACCTGTTGAGATTTCTACGCCGGGTATATTTTTATGTGATACATGACCGGATAAATATGATCCATTTTGATAGTGGGTTTCCAATACTTTTTCTTCAAAAAAACCAATTTTTGAGAGTGCTGCATAAACAATTGCACCTGCGTGACCTTTAGAAAGAATGAATCGATCACGATTTGAATTATATGGGTCTTCTGGATAAATCCTTAAATGATCAGTGAATAAAACTGAAATTATATCTGCAATAGATAAACAAGATCCGACATGAGAGCTTTTTCCTTTAGAGGTCATTTTCAGAACTGACACTCTAAGAGATTTAGCGAAACTTAAATATTTAGATTCTTTTACCATGTAACTTTCTAACTTAAGGAGAGTATTAAATTTTTTAATTCATTTCTAGAATATTTCGCTTTCATATTAATAAAATTTTGTTCAACTTGATAAGAGTTTTTAATACCTATTATGGGTTTTAAATTTTTATCTAAATAATTAATTGAAGTAATTGATAAGTTAGACATCGAAATATTTTTTGATACTGCGAACATCTTTATTTTGTAAAGTTTTTCTCTAAGTTCTTTATCTTTATTTTGAAATATTTTTAGTCTTTTTCTTCTATCACTATCTACAAATTTTTCACCTAAATTATATTTACCAGTTAATAGTCCTTGGGCAAGTACTCCATAAACATAAACATCAATTCCAAGATTAATTAAATTTTTATATTGCTCTAAGCTGGATAAATCTAACAAATTGAGACTTCCTTGTACTACATCTGGTCTAAGACTTTCATGAAGCTTATGAATATTTTTAAATGAAAAGTTAGATAAACCAATTTTTTTTGCGAGGCCCTTATCTTTTATTTTTATTAAATTTTCCATTACTTGCTCAGTGCTATGTAATTCGTCTGGCCAGTGAGCCAATAATATGGGTATACAATCCAAATTTATATTTTTAAGACTCTTTTCTGTTTGATGAAGCATTTTATCAAACGAAAGATCTTTTTTTATCTTGTATCTGCCAGATATTTTTTTTTCGATATTATAGAGTCCAATTTTTGTTGTAATCTCAACTTCATACCTTTTTGACCCTAGAATTTTACCTAACCTCACTTCAGAGTTACCAAGTCCATATATATGTGCAGTATCATATCTATTTATGCCAAGATCTAATGCTCGTCTGATTCCCCTTTCAACATCACTGATTTTATAATTACCCCAATCAATACCACCAAGCTGCTCAGTTCCAAGTACAATATTCATTGCTTCTTTAATTGATTAATTACAAATTCACTTAATTCTCCATAGATATTGTCAGCAGCAAAATATTTTTTATAGGCTTTCATAGAATTTATTTTTGCATCAGCTAAATTTTCTTTATTGTGTACTGCAAATTCTAATATTCTTGTATGTTCTTCTGGCATTTCTATGTCAAACTCATGGTGAATTCCATAAGGTCCTAATATTTTATTAAGTCCGCTATGTTTGGTCGATATAAGAGATAGGCCCCCTGATAAATATTCACCAACTTTATTTGGTATATTTACAGACAAATCCCACCTTGATAGGAAAGGAGCAATTCCATAATGTGAAATTCGACACAAGTAAGCATATTCAAAAAGATTAATGTAGCCTGCATAAACTATATTATCAAAAGTGTTATTTAATAAATAATCTTCTAATTGACCAGTGCCACATATGACAATTTGAATATTATGTTTTTTAAGAATATTTGAATTATTTTCAATTAATTGAATAAAGGGTTTATAATTTAAAAGTGTGCCAACAAATATAATTCTTGTAACTGACTCATCATTAAATACTCCAATATCGTTAAATTTTTTCTCCACTCCATAATTTTGAAAGCTGATTTCAGATAAATTTACAGATGATAAATTTGAAATATGATTTGGTTTTTCTCTATTTCTACCTGATCTTGAAAGAGCCCAAGTCAGAACTTTTTCTGAAACAGACACAATACCATCCGCATTTTGAATACATTGTTTCATTTTATTTTCATAATTAAAGAAAATATTTATAAGGTATTTAAGGATAAAATTATTATTGAATGTATCATAAATTACATCAGGCCAAAAATCTCTAACATCTAAAACAAATGGAATGTTTTCATTTTGAGCATATTTGAAAGCCTCATATGCCAATTCAATTGGTGGCCATGAACAAATAATAACGTCAGGAACAGTCGCCATTTTTGATTTTTTTTTGAAATTTTTTGCTATAAGAACATGATCTAAAATTCGAGATATTGATATATTGTTTTTATATCCAGTGGAACCAAGGTACTTGGTCTCTATATTTTCTTCTTTTTCCTCAAAAAAATATTTTTTATTATTTAAAAATTTTTTATTATGATGTTGAAAATTTGATGTCCACCAAACAACCTCATTATTTTTATTTTTAGCAAATTCAGATGTTATTAATGCTGATCGCATAGGTTTATTTTTACTTTGAGATACGTGGAAAATAGCAGGTTCACCTATCTTAATAATCCATACTTTTAGTTTACTTTTATTCATTTTTTTTTAATGACGTCCTCAGAAATAATATCTCCATCAAACTCAGTATCGGTACATATGCCCACAGCATTATCATAAGTGAAGAAAGGTTTGCTGAACAATTTCTCAAGTATTCTTGCTAAAAAAAATAAAGAGAATTTTGGTATTGGTATTATAATTCGTTTCGTAATATTTCTGGCCATTTCCCTAACTAAAACTGGGGATGAAACTAGATAATAAATTTTATTTTTAAAAAAATTATACTTAATTATAAGACTAACTATTTTAGCCACATCAATAATATCTATAGGAAATCGTTTGATGTTACCTCCATTGGGTAAGAAAGTAATTAACGGAAAAATTTTTAATGCAGAGCTAAATTTCTCAATAGATCTAGCACCGTTCCCAATTATCATTTCTGATCTTAAGACAATTACATTGTATCCACTATTAATAAATATATCCTCAGAAGCTTTTTTTGTTTCACCATAATGACTTGCTGATCTGATAGCGCTGATGCTGCTAAAATGAATAATTCCTTTACAATATACTTTTTTATGTTTCAGTAAAGAAACTATTTTTTCTGCAGATTTTAAATTATTTAAAATGTTTAGATCTGAAGATGCTGAACCAAGCTCTGCAACCAAATTTATAACATAGAAGTCTTCATTAGGAAAGAAATCCTCATTTAATTGGAAAACGTCATTATGATAAAAAAATTTTAAATTATCTTTAATTGGATGTTCAATCATATGTTTGTCGATACCAATAATTTCAACATCATTTAAATCTCTTATAAGGTTTTTCCCCACAAAGCCTGAAGCACCAAATAAATATATTAATTTTTTTTTCACTGCTTTTTTAAAATATAGCTATGCCGTAACATTATTAATTCCTTAATAAATTTTGGCATATATTTTGTGAATAATTGGTCAAGTTTTATCGACAACTTATTATTAAAAGGAAAAAATATTGTTGTATTGTAAGATAAGACCTTGAGTTTATTATTTTTGAAAATTTTATCTAATTTTTTTTTTTTGATAAATCTGTGTGGGCCTTCACTATGATTGAAACCCACAACTGCAGTCAGCCAATGAATTATTTCCCAGGAAACATTTGGACAAGTAACTATCATAATCCCGCCTTTTTTTAGATGGTTAGCTAAAGTGGAAATAAATACATCATAATCATAAACATGCTCAACTGTTTCGTAGCAAAGTATTAAATCAAAAAAGTTATCAAGATTAAAATCACTTTTCTCAACTTTTTTAAAAAAAACATTTTCATAGTTAATTAGTCGTTTTTTCGCTTTTTCTAATAATCCGTCACTAAAATCAACACAATGAAATTCAGGATCTATTAATTTATCACTCCAGAATTTAGTTCCCTTACCAGACCTCGTTTGTATATCCAAAATTTTTTTAAAATTTTCAAGTTTTATATCTAACTTTTCAGTCATCTCAAAAGTATTTGTGAATCGTTTAAAATAAGTATAAAGTTTTTCATTGATTTGATCATAGTCTTCAACTGTATCCCAAAAAATACCAACATCTGATAATGACCACGGTCTTTTTGTATAGTAATAATATTCAAGTTTTAAACGATTATACCAATTATCATTTGTCATAGCTTCATTACACCAGTTCTTTATACTTTTATTTATTTCTTTCTTTAATTAAAATCTTTATTTAACTTTCTTAGTATATTAAAAAATTCTATATGTTGTTAAAGAAATTCGTTTAATCGATCGTTTTTTATCCTTATGAATTTTTGATTTAAGAAGCCTTTACGTTTCGTAGGTTTAGTAAGTGATTTCCATAAACTCCTGAAAAATTCAAACATTATTCCAAGTAGATTAGAACTAACCAAAGAAAAAATATATTTAATATTTTTATTAGACGCTAGTTTAATAATAAATCCAATTATTGATTCAATTAATCTTCTTTGATAGGAAACATCATATGGCCTTAAATCATAAAGAGGAACAGGCCCTTTTTTTTCAAGTTTTTTTAATCTCAGATATGATCCAATCTTTTTAAATTCAAGCATGTGAGAATGCATCTGAATAGTCGAGATTTTGCTATTTTTTTTGAGATCAATGATTTTTTTTTTATGAAGGTTATTTAACATTTTATCGAAATAAGATGACCTACTTATAATAATAGAATATCCATGACCTTTTTTTTCTAACACAGGTGACCAAGCATCACCTATCGAGATATCTGACAATTCTCCAGTAAAGTCAGGCGTTATCAAACAATTCTTTGATATAAAAAAAGGTATTAAGTAATTATAGTAAAATTTTTTTAAACTAAGTATTTTGTTTTTAGTTTCCACCCTTAATAGACCTGGCCACTCACCATATCTCCAAAATATTTTTTTAACCTCATCCATGCTTTTTATTCCGTTCCCTTTTAAGAAAAACTCAATAGCTCCTGGATACATATTAGTCCCTGAGTAAATACTAATTAAATATTTTATATGCTTAAATTCTTTTGGGTAATATATTTTTAATACCCTAAGTGATGCAACATGTTCTGGCAGTCCTACAAATGCATAACTTTTGTTTCTTTTAAGAGTCTTTAATTTATTAAATATAGCTGTTGTTTGGTAAATACTTTGAGAACAGTTTATTATATCATTTATTTTTGAAGTAATTAAAAGTTCAAAATCTAAAATTTTATTTTTATTTTCATCTAAAAAACAAACATAATCAATTTTATTTGATTTAATTAATTCAATTAGTAAAGTCCTTACAATCCCTCCTGAGCTGGACTTTTCTCTGATGGTATCGTCATTAGAACTTCCTACATATAAATTATTATAATTTCCTAAGATTTTATCTTTTTTAATTGCACCTATTTTTTTTGACAGATGGCCATAAGGAAATCCCCTGCCAGGACAGGCTAATAAAATTTTCTCTAATTGGGGGGAATCTTCTGACATCGGTTTTCTAATTAATTTTGGTATTGGTCCATTACTTGACTTGTGCATTTTAAATAAGTCATTACTTAAACCTTCACACAAACCGCAATGAAAACAGTTCCCTGGAATAATTACATCATTATATATTTTTTTAACTAAGGCTTTGTGTTGCACACGAAAAAACTTTTAAAATAATTTAAATTTCTGATTTTATATTATTATTACTATCAGGATTTTTATGGACAGTCATTTTTTATTTACGCATATATTGGCGTTGTATGTGTAAAGATCCCATATAGAACAAAAGGTATAATTAATTTTTATTTACTCTTTTATAAAAATAAACTTTTCTATTACTTTGATCTTCTTTTGTTACAAATTCTCCCTTATCAATTAATTCAAATTTAACTGACGATACCTCAAAATCTGTAATAAGATGAGTTTTAATTTTATTTATATCTATTTCTACGTCTCCAACAAAAGCTTCTACATCTAACGCTTTTCTTGTTTTTGACTTTATACCAGGTTCAATATACATCTTTTCTCTAATATCTCGGTCAGCAATTCTGGGCCACTCGCTAAAATGCACGTAATAAGAACCCTCCTCAAGATTGAATTTTGAGATTTGATCAAAATATTGATGATGCCAATCATAACTATTTCTCCACCAAGAATGATTTTCAATATTTTTCCAATTATGCCAAAGAAGATCTAAAGATAGAATTAATAGAATTGCAAAAATAGAAACATAATATTTTTTAAATTTAAGTAAAATTGGCAAAACCATTAAAGATAATAAGATCGATATTGAATTTAATGAGACAAAAAATTTTGTAGTTTTAACCCCACCAAGCAAATAAATAAAAAATAGGGGTGCAATAGTTATCAAAAATATTGATAACAAATAAAAGTTTTTATTAAAATTTACAGGTCGTAGGTTTGCTAATAAAACAGAAATTGTGGGAATAATAAAAATGTATATTGGATAAGCGTATGAGTCATTTGCTGGGAAATTAGAGAGCGAAGCTAGAAAAATTATTATACATGTGAAAAAGAATGAGTACCATGCGTAAATATTTTCAAGTTTAAACTTTTGCAAACAAATATAGATTAAACCTACTAAAAAAGTAAATGGTAAAAATGTTTGAGACGCAAGTAGTTTTACCCACTCAAAAGACCATCCGCTGTTGCCTGGACCATCTCCCACTCCCAAGCCTCCGTAAACATATCCGATAAGTACATTAATTGTATTTATATTGAATTGAATAAATATCTTATATTCTAAAAAAAATATAAGAAATAATTCCATTGATGTAATAGCTAAAATACAACCAAATATGAAATATTTTAAATTAAAGAAAAATTCTCTATAAAAGATAATTAAGAATAATAAAAGAAATAAAATATAATGAATTTTCGTAAAAGCTAAAAAAATAAAAAACAAACCAACTAGAGTCATAATCAATTTTTGATTTCTTTGGTTCAGAGCCAATAAAAGATAAGTAATAATAGAAAGATACAAAATTGAGTATGGATCAGCTAAAACTTCCGTTGCTCTATTTTTTGTATGGTGAATGCCAAAAACAAAAAGAATTGCAAAAATATAAGCTGAAAGTGGGTTTTGTCTAACTAAAGTAAAAAAAATAAAGGAGAATATAAGTAAATATACTATTACATGCATTACCGTAGATGCTTGCCCAGGATCTAGAAAAAATAACAATTTGTTTGAAACTATTAATGGAATTAATACTCCCCATCTTTCAGTATGATGTCCTTCTTTGACACTCACGCCACTATCATGCCAGAAGTTGAGATCTATTAAATTTTCAGGGTTGGCAAGGTGTACATATATAAGGTGATCGATCATCCAAGGAGGTTTGTAATACCAACCTAAAATAAGAAATAGATAGGCTAATATAGATATAAGAAAGATAAAATTAGTATAATTAAAAAAAAAATTATTTTTCATAAAAATAATATTTAATCATCAGATAATCGATCTCTAAAAATTAGTGAAATTGAATGAGCTAACATAGAAAAACAAAGTAACACCAGTGAAACTAAAAAACAAATAATGATTGAAACCAAAAAACCTTCTCCGTAAATTACTCTTGAGAGCATAAGTGAAATTCCCAGGATAAAGAAAAAAATTATGAATGGACCATATATTTTAAAAGGATTAAAATATATTCCTAAACGAAAAATTAACAAAAAAAAATTTATCGTATCTCTAATTGGTCTTATCTTTGAAGTGCCCTCTCTTTTTAAATAGTTGATTGGTAAATATTTTACTGACAAATTGTTTGTGGCAAATGCTACTGTAATTGTGGTAGTGAAAGAAAATCCATTTGGAAAATAGTTCATTAGCTTCATCGCATAATTTCTCCTAAAGATTCTCATTCCACTATTAAAATCAAGAATTTTAATACCCGTCAGATAACTTGCAAACTTACGGATGAAATATTTTGGAATTCTTTTTATTAGAGGTATAGAACCATCGATATTTTGCCTATGCGCTATAACCATTGCATATTTGTCAATAATTTTTTCAAATTCATTAAAACTTTCGAAAGGATATGTTCCATCAGCATCTATGATAGCGATATACTCGGTGCTAGAATTTTTTATGCCAGTTTTTAGAGCGGCACCATATCCTAGATTATTTTCATGAACCAAAACACTTATTTTATCATCTATAATTTTATCTAATAGTTTTTCTGTGCCATCATCAGATCCATCATCAACGATTATTATTTTCCAATTTGATTTGCCATCAGAAAATTTTTTTATATTTTTTAGAGACTTTTCTATTCCGACAATCTCATTGTAAACTGGAATGATAAGAGTTATTTTTTCATCCATAATTTATATTTAGTCCAAATTAGTATCAAAGATCCAATTAAAAAAGAAATTAGATAGATAATAGTGTATTGTAAAGTAATTACTGCAATTGTATTATAGGAGTTATTATCGTACATAGTATATTCGAGTATTATTTCTCTTAATCCATATCCAGAAAATGTTATTGGGATCGCTACTGCGATTGAATTAATAACAAATACTCCTGAAGACTCTAAGAAATTAATATTAACAACACTGTTTAATCCAATCCATAGTACGTAAATAAATAAAAACCATAAAGCGGTTGTATATAAATAGGTAATTATAAGATTACCTTTTGGCATACTAAGCAAACTTGTTATTAATGTGTTAATAAATTTTAATGAAGATTGTTTTGTCTCGATGGTTTTTTTACTTATAAATGCTGAAATTACTTTTACAATTGAATATCCAAAAAATATAATAACTGAAAACAATAAAGCACTAAGTGTCAAGATTAAGTATAGATTTATATTATAAATGCTTGAAATTATAAAAAAGAATAAAATTGATAATATTGCCAAGACATCTGTTATTTTTTCAATCATTAGTACATTATAAATATTCAAATTTGTGAAGCCCTTATCACTTAATAATTTAATTCTAGATAACTGACCAATTCCACCTGGAGTAATAACTGTTAAAGCTAAACTGATATAATATATTATAAAAGAATCACGATATTTTGAATTTTTTTCAAATTCGACCGAAATTAAAAAAAATCTTATAGAACGAAATGAGTGAAAAATAATAAGAATAAATATCGAATACAGCTGCGTTTTATTAAAAAGACCCTTAAGGGTACTATACTCTATTTTTGAAATAAAATAAAACGCATAAATTAACAAAATTATTTTTATTATATTTATAATAAGTTTCATAAGATGTATTTCTTAAGAGTTAGCCATAAAATTTGCATATCAGTTATGAAACTCATTTTTTTTACATATAATCTTCTTAGTATATTTTTTTTTGGAATAATTTTATTATACACATAATTATTTGTATCATTCTCAGGTATTATTTCTGCTAGCTTAAAATACTTTATTGATGAGAAATCCGTTAATCCAGGCCTTACGTCAGAAATGCCATGTTTTAAATAGTAATCTTTATTCACGTAAATAGGCAACTCAGGTCTTGGACCCACGATTGACATTTTTCCAGATAATATAAGAAATAACTGGGGAATTTCATCTAATTTGAATTTTCTTAGAACACTTCCAAATTTTGTCAGTCGTACGTCGTTTTTTGTCACAGTATCTCCAGTTATTTCTGTTCCACTTTTGTTATTTAAGGTTCTAAATTTAATTATATTAAAATTTACTAGATCCTTACCTACTCGTTTACCTCTATAAAAATAAGGAGATGATTGTGTTGCTAATAAAAGTAAAAGGACTATGAAAAAAATTGTAAACCATATCGGAAAAAATATTCCTATTAAGAAAATATCTAGTAACCTTTTAAAAAAATTTTTATAAAGTCTCATTTATTAATTTCATATACTTTATTTTTTCATTTTCCCAATTTAATACTCTAGAAGCTTGTAAACATGACTCACGAAATTTATCATAGTTTTGATTTATTTCATTAATTGCATTTTCTAGTTCAAGCTCAACATCATCTAAGAATAGACAACAAGAAAAATCATTTAATAGTTTCCTTACCTCAGGGAAATTGTTCGTTATGACTGGTTTATATCTACAAATATACTCGAATATTTTTGTTGGTAGTGAATGATAATATGCAGGATTTGGGTCAATTAAACATATTCCTATATCACACATGTCAATGAATTCTCTAACATAGTGATAATCATGTTGACCGTGAACAATTATTTTTTTATGTGACAGATATAGTTTCTTAAACATGTCCTCACTTTTTTTTGGTGAAAACTTGCCAACTAGATGGATTTCTTCAATTATGTCCAGATTGGCGATAGTATTCCAAAATTTTAGACCTCTTCTTTCTTCAAGAACACCAACGTAAATTAATTTTAATTTATTATAGTGTTCAGCCCTTTTATTTATAAACCTATCAACAAATGTAAAACTTTTTGTTGGGAAATTTCTTGTAACTATAGAGTTATCCAGTAGATATTTATTTTTTATATGTTCAGTTGCGAAAATACGTGCGTTTGACGAAAGACTTACTAAAACTGGATAAAAAAACTTAAAGCAATTAGATAAAGTAGTTCTAAGTATTTTTGAAATCCAAAACTTATTTAATATTTGATCTGATATATCTTCATGAATGTTTGCGATGACCTTATAGCCAACCATTCTTAAAATAAAAGAAACAAATATTAAGTCTGGATCGTGAAATTCAACTATTGTTGGCTTGACCCTTAAAACATTTCTTAGTAGAAATAAATTACCTAATGTAAATCTTAAAATCCTACTCGAATACTTTGGAATTGAAAGTAGTAATATTTTATCGTCATTTAAATAATTTATAATATTCGCAACAGGCTCAATAACATTGATACCATTTATCTTTTTTCTATCATTGATATCTGTAAATGGCCCCGAATAAACAACTTTGTAACCTTGCTCATACAGGCTACTACAGTGACGATAAAATATTCTAGGATCATCAACATCATGAGCAGAGGTAATATGCATAATAACATTTTTCATGAATACTTTTTAACTGGTAACTTTATTAATTTGTTTATTTTTTTTATCTCCTTAATTAATTTTAATACATATTTGTCATTACGATAATCCAGTGCTGATTTATTTGGCAATTCTTCGAGTTTACATAGTTTTTCCTCTGATATCTCTAGCTTGTCAGCAATAAATCCTCTATCAAGCTTTAATTCAGTTTGATTTTCATACAATGGTTGTTTCAAAACTTGAACAGCTTCATGTCTAGAAATCTGATTACTTAATATTAATGAACTTAGATGTGGCTTTCTTTTATCCAATCCAAACTTTTTTGGTAAATAGAAATCTTGAAAATATCTTGTAAATCTACTTTCACCATGCTTATTCCCGTATGGTTTCCATCCGATAGTTTGCAATTCATCAATTGCAGTTTGTTTGTTATATTTTATAAAGTTTAACGGTCGTAAAACATTCTGCCCACAAATATAGGGATAATAAAAGTAGTATTGTATCAAGCTCATTGTTTTAAAGTTTTTCAGGGGTCTTTTCTTAAACTTTGAAAAAATTGCTTTGATGTTTTGACCATCCATTGCGGTGTAATGCCAATTTTTAGGAAACACAGACTCTGTAGCAATATTACCTCCATTTAAAATTGTTTTTATCTCAAATTTTTTTGCTAAGTCGTATAGATTGACAAAAAAAGCATGGTCTTGCGCAACATCTTGATTAGGAATACTGCTTTCCATAAGTGCAAGTTGAAGATCCTTCATTTCATTCCAATCAATAATTGTTGTAACTAAATCTACATTTAAGGATTTGACTAATGATATTATATTATTTACTGCAGTAGATGAGTTCCATCCAGCATCAACATGAACACAAAGTGGTTTAATATTATTTTCAACTACAACTTTAAGGAGATATGAGCTATCAGTTCCTCCACTAAGACCTAATATGCAGTCATATTTATTTTTGTTAGTATTTAATTTTTTTATTAATTTTGTAATTGCTGATATCCCATTCTGCATATTATTTTTATAAATAGGATAAACGTTATTTTTATAATTTAAGCAATGATTACATATTCCAATTTCATTAAACTCTATGTCTGGATCTGACTCATCCATTACGCAATTTTTACACTGAATCATTCAATTCCCATACATTAAATAAGTGATTTGTAAGTGGAGTTTTATATTCTCCGAATAACGAAAATAGACTCCCAACGGCAATTCCATCAATTAATAAATTATTTTGAATTTTAACTACTTCATCTTTAGAACTACAACCACCTGATAGTACAATTGGTATGTTATTGTCTGAAAAATATTTTAATACACTTGTATCTATGCCCTCATAAGAAGACTCTCTATCTACATTTTGTAGAATTAATTCGGAAGGACTTATTGAAAAGCAAATTTTTAATAAATTTTTGAAATTAATCTCTTGAATAGTACGCGCGTGATTTGTAACCCATTTGTATTCATTTTTAATTATCTTATAGTTAATAATCAAAATAACAGAGCTCGCTCCATATTTTTTTATTGTTTCATCAATCAAATTTTTGGAATATAAAATCGAACTTGAAAAAATTATTTTTTCGAATCCAATCTTGAATAATTTTTTTATTTCTTCAAAGCTTTTATAACGTCCACCATAAGCTATTGGTACAAGGCTCATTCTTGAAATTCTACTAAGTAGATCAAAATCAATTTTGCCACTCTTATCAAATAAAGCTATTTCACCGCATCCTTGGTCATTTAAAATTCTGACAATATTGACTGGGTCCCCCAAATAAATTGGATTATCAAATTTATGAGGTTTAATACATTTGCCTTTATCGATTACCAGAGATGTAATTATTCTTTTCATAATTATCTATTATTTTACTGAAGAAATTTCTTCCATTAACACTACTTCTCTCTGGATGAAATTGAACACCATTAATATTATTTCTTGAAAGCCAGCAAGGGAAACTAATTTGATTTTTTGTGTAAGCCATCTCATCTTCAAGCCTAGTACTACTAGGAAAATAAGAATGTATAAAATAGTATTTTCCTATTAATTTTTCATTTTTATCAAATACTTTGTTTATACCGATGTTAGTAGAATTAGAATTTTCACTGAATTTTCTTGCAAAGCCTTTAAAATAACCAAATCCCTCCAGATCACCCTCCTCACTACCTTCAAGCAACATTTGCATGCCAATACAAATACCAATTAGATATCTATCTGAGGTGATAAGGTCATTAATTTTATTATAAAAACCTTTTTGCTTAAGACCAAGTATGCATGAGTCATAAGAGCCAACACCTGGAAGGATAACAATACTGTTTTTTGAAATTTCTTCTGGTTTTGATACATAAACACTTTCGACACCTAAATAATCTAGCATTGTTTTGCAAGATCCTATATTGCCATACCCGTAATCTATTATATCAAACTTGACACTCACTTTTTTTGAAATTCAATAGTAAATATCCAAGCCATTCTATTCAGATAAGGAATATTTAGGAAAACATTATCTAAAATTTCAAAAAAACTTAAAACTGGCGATCGAATCGACTTTGGGAAAAAAATAGCTAGAATTGAAAATAATTGCCAATATCTGACTTTTCTTAAAGGAATATACTTATTTATAAAATTTACTTCTTTAAGTCCAAGAATGTGAGCAGCTTCCCAATGAGTTCTTGCACCCGGGGTAAGCTTCCTGTAAAGATTAAAGACTGGATTATATTTTAATGCCTCAATTGCCAATATTTTACCATTAGTCTTTAAAACTCTTGCAATTTCAGGAATGGCCCTGTTCAAGTCCACATGGTGGAGCATTCCGGAACATATAACTACATCAACTGAGTCACTTGGAAGCGACATATTTTCAACATCATCGAGAATAAAAAATAAGTTTCCATTTACTTTATCTTTTAATTCATTATTTGCCTGAACCGATAAAGGAGCCAATTCAGTTCCAATGGATAATAGCGATCCAGATAGAGCAGATAATAATGTCATTTCTCCAGAACCACATGCTAAGTCTAAGACGACTTTTTTCTCTGAATTAGTAATTATCCAGTTATCAACAAATTTTCTAACTGCCCTGTTTGTACTGTAAACAGGTCTTGTAAGAGCATGTTCATTTATTGTTTTTTCATCAACACCAGTTAATTCTGAAGGCGCATGAATAATATCTGAATGCTCAACTTCTTCTAACTTTCTATCTTCTAAACCTGAGAGAAAATTATTTGTATCTATTTTTTCCCTTTCAACAAGGAATTCTTTTAACTGTGCAATATTATAATTCATTTTATTTTTTTTTATACTCTGCTTTATACGAGAAAAGATTAAATACAATAATAAAAAACAACATCAATATCAATCCACTGGAAAACATTGAAGTTCTAAGAGCTTGTTCTGACAAAATTATCAATGAATAGCAAAAAAATATGGTAATGCTTAATGGCTTTGCAATAGTATTTAAAAATAAGAATAATAAAATAAATGCACTAACAATCAAAAGATATATAGAGATTCCATATCTTGATAATGAATCAACTAAAAACATTGTATTGGCGTTTGAGAATTCTTTGACACTAAACTTTTCTCCAATAAAATAAGACAAGGACATATCTGAATTAGTAAATTCCTCAAATAAGTATGGTGAAATATAAAATTGATAGTAAGAGTCTATATGAACAGACTTACTATGTGTTAATCTACCAATAAAAGAAAAGTCAAGGTACCAAGAAATAATTTCTAATAATAAAAGAGCGATTGAGAATAGAAAATAATAAAAGTTGCTGTTTTTATTGCTTATCGTTAAACCTAAAAAAAATGAAATGAAGGACAGAAATACTGGATATTTCACTCCTATAATAAAAATACTATAGAAAAGTATTAGTAATGCATAGAAACCATATAATTGTTTTTTTGCATATCCAAAATAAAATGAGGTAATAAAAATTAATAATGTTGCAATCCATGACGACAAATATGCTAATAAAGTATAATTACTAATAAATGAAATAAATTTTTCTCTTATACCATAGATTAAATAAATATCAGTAGTGAGTCCTTGATAGAAAAAATTGAAGCTGATTATGATTGCAATTAAGCTACTTATAAAAAATAAAAATAACTCAGCAGGATTTGTCAAATTCCACTTGGAATTATTTTCAAGCTTGAATTTATTTATAAAAGATAGTGATAAAATAGATAGCAAAAAAGATGATCCGTATAACAAGAAATAAAAATTATTTAATCCTTTATATGAAATTGAAATTAATAATGGTGCAAAATAAAGTAAAAATAAAATAACATTTATATTTTTACTCTTAGTTATGTTGATTATAAATATTGCTACAATTCCAAACAATAAAGCTAAATAATGAAATTCACCAACATTAGTTGGGTATATATATAATGAATAAAATAAAATAATTAGTGAAACTATCATATATATTATTGGCTTCCTCTACTCAATCTATAGGAAATAATTAAGTAAATGAGATACATGAAAAAATAACTATAAGTATAATATATTATTGAACTATAAAAATTATCTCCAATTTGAAGGGCTGAGAACGTAAAAATAAACAAAAAAGATTGCCATATAAAGTCGATGTGAACCTTTTGACTTATATAGACCATATAACTTAAAGGACTTGCAATAAATCTTAATGCAAAAAGAGGTAGCATGTAAAATCCTATTTCTGCCGATTCCTTCCATGAACTTCCAAAAGCAAATAAAATGATATAGTCGATTGAGAAAAATAAAAAAATAACAATTAAAAAAGAAACAAATGATAATAAATAAAATGTATGAAGATAAATTTTCACACAATTACCGTAATTTTTAAATTCTTGAGCTGCTGTTCTCTTAAAGACATCTAATATTGCGTTTGCAATGAGAGAAATAGGAGCACCTAACGTTCGTAAAGTAAGAGATAAATATCCAGCTGCTTCAGCACCAAATTTTGAATTTATAATTAAAATCGGAATATTTACTGTTAATGTGTTTAGCGTATCTGCAGGCAGTGACCAAAGAGGAAATTTTCTATACCTTTTAATAAATGAGTACAGCGTGTGTCTATTTTTAGAAAAATTAAAAAAAATTGGATTTAAGTAAAAAGAAACTAAGAAAGTAAAAATAACTCCAGCGAAATATGCAAAAATTAGTGTCAAACTATTTTTAACAAACAAAATACCCGCAAATATCTGGAATAAAGCTATAGTTAACGACTGACAAATTCTTACTGATATTAAATAGTTGTAAGATCCATTTGCTGCAAACCATGACTGCCATACTCTTATTAAGGTTACAATCATTATCGAGATAGTGCTTAGAAGTATAAATATTATTGAATTCAGATTTATAAAAAAAGACTCTTTAATCTCAAAGACACTACTAAAGATTAGAAATATTATACTCAAAAAGGAGGTTGAGATTAATGTAATGCATGTAATAGCTGCAACAGCAAAGTACCTTTGTTTTCCATCATCTTCATTAACTAAAGCAGTTTCATATCTGCCTGTAACTACAACAGATGCAATCATGATTACTGCAAGCCAAGATGAGAAAATTCCAAATTCAGATGGAGAATATAAACGAGCAATAGCAATGTATGACAATATGGGTATAATTTGGGCAATAATGTTGCCACTAAAAACTTTACTTATTAATTTTATATAATTATTCAATTTATAGCTTTTAAGCCTATTTTAGGACCGCTTTAACAACCTTCTCAATTTCATTTTGATCAATATCTGGTCCAAAGGGCAAGCTCAATACCTGTTCAGAAATACGACTAGATGTTGGGGTGTTTTCAGGACTTCCAAATTCCTTGTATGGTTTCTGGGTGTTTAATGGCTTTGGATAATAAATGGCATAAGGTATATTTTCTTCTTCAAGATTTTTTATAACCCTCTGTCTATCTTCAATAAAAATAGTATATTGAGCATAAACAGATTGTCTATTTTCCCTGACACTTATTCTTTCAATGTCCGCTTTATCAAACAATTCATCATATATTTTAGCATTGTTTTGTCGCATTTTAATTTCATCTACAAATCTAGGAAATTTCGCTAATAAGATTGCACATTGCAAGGTATCCATCCTACCTCCAACACCTATTGAATTATAATTATATTTCTTATTCTGACCGTGCACTCTTATGTGTCTGAATTTATCTGCAAGAGTGTTATTATTTGTAAATATAGCACCACCATCACCATAGCAACCTAATGGCTTACTTGGAAAAAAACTTGTACATCCAATGTCAGATAAATTACAACTTTTTTTATTCTCATAAGTCGCTCCAAAACTCTGAGCGGCGTCTTCAATTACATACAAATTGTGATGGTTCGCTATTTCATTTATTTCATTCATATCTGAGGTTTGACCAAATAGGCTTACAGGCATAATTGCTCTTGTTCGCGAACTAATATTTTTTTCAATTTTAGAAACATTAATATTACATGTGTCACTCTCAATATCCACAAATACCGGCTTTGCTCCTAATAATGCAATAACTTCTGCAGTTGAGACAAAAGTGAATGGGGTAGTTATTACTTCATCTCCTCTACCAATTCCTAAACCTAATAAACTTATTAAGAGAGCTTCAGTTCCACTTGAAACTGTAATACAGTTTTTCGAGCCAACAAAATTAGAAAGAGTATTCTCTAATTCAATGACTTCAGGCCCCATTATATACCGACCGTGATCTAAAACTCTATTTATTCTAAGTTTTAAATCAGTTATTATTTCTGATTGTTGAACTGTTAAATCGTTAAAATTCATTTAATCATCCAATATTTCACACTTTATAACCATTTTTATCAACTGAACCAATTTTCTTAGCAGGAATACCAGACATTAGTGCAAATGACTCTACATCCTTTGTGACAACAGCTCCCGCAGCAATAAAACAATATTCATTCAAAGTTATACCACAAACAATTGTTGAATTCGCGCCGATAGTACTTCCAGCTTTAATTAATGTTTTTGAATAGTCTTTTCTTTGATCAATTTCAGATCTTGGATTTTTAACATTTGTAAAAACAACACTAGGTCCAATAAAAACATTATCTTCTATAACTAAACCATCATAAACTGATACGTTGTTTTGAATTTTGACATTATCTCCAATAATTGCGTTACCCACATAAACATTTTGTCCAATATTGCATTTTTTACCAATACGGGCAGTTTCTCTGATGTGAGTCCAATGCCAGATCTTAGTGTCATCTCCAACTATTGCGCCACTATCCAGAATAGAAGTTTCGTGCACAAAATACTTTTTACCCATAATTATTTTTTTATTGTTCGTTTTTTTTCTGCTGAATTAATAGCCATCGTTATCAATTCTAGTGATTTTAATCCTTCAATAGAGTCAATAATCTTAGACTTATCTCCTGAATATAGATAATCAAGAAAATCTCTATAATAATACTTATGACCATGTCCATAGACACTTTTTGTACTATAACTTAGTGAGTCTATCGTTTTATCATAGGGTTTATTATCTTTAAATTGCCAGTTTGATATTTTGTTTACGGCAACTCCGCTAATAGTTGCTGATCCATGAGTTCCAAGAATTGTAATCGAACCTTCATAATTCTTTGGATAAGTAAGCATTGTATAATTCATTGAACCAATAGCTCCATTTTTCCATTTGATATTTACAACTCCTGTATCTTCGGCTTCAATTTTTAATGTTTTTGAATTGAAAGAATGAACCTCACTAATCGGACCAATTAACCATGTCAATAAGTCTGCATAATGACTTGCCTGATTCATTAATGCTCCTCCATCAAGTCTTTTAGTGCCTCTCCAAGGTGCTAAATTATAATAGGATTGGGGCCTTGTCCAAAAAACATTTACAACAACCATTTTGATTTTTCCAAATCTTTTTTGATCAATTGCTTTTTTTAAAATTTGTAAGGTAGTATTTTTTCTATTTTGCTTTACGACAAAAAGTTTGACTTTATTCTTCTTACAAGCTTTGATCATTTTTTTTGCATCCAGCATATTTGTGGCCATTGGTTTTTCAGTAATTACATTTACTCCATATTTTGAAGCTAAAATTGCTTGTTCCGAATGATAACCAGAAGGAGTACAAAGAACTACATAATCCAATTCCTCGTTTTCTAACATATCTTGCATTTTCGAATACCCTTTTATGTTATACTTATGTTCTATATCGTATATTTTAGATTTTTTTATCTCGCAGAAAGCTGTTAGTTTAACTTCTGATTTAAAAGATAATAGGGCCTCAAAATGTTTATTTGAAATTCTACCGCAGCCAACAATTGCAAACTTCAATTCTTTATATTTTTTTTTTTTCATGCAAGAGTAATTTTATTATTTTTTTTCATATACACTCCCCTTGTATCTACAATCAATTTTGCATTACTTTTTATAAATTTGTAATCTACTTGATCATGATCAGTAGTAAGAATTACAAGGTCATATTTGCTTATATTAAATTTATTTAATTTGATGCTTTTTAAATCAAAATTATGTTCTCTCATTTTTGGAAATTTTTTTACATGTGGATCATGATAATTTATTAGAGCTCCCATTTTACGTAACTTTTCCATAATTATGACAGCTGGGGACTCCCTCATATCATCGACATTTTTTTTATAGGCGATACCTAATATTAGAATTTTTGAACCTTTTACTGTTTTTCGGTGCAAATTTAATATCTCGGTAGCTTTATCAATCACATACTGTGGCATTTCTGCATTTATTTCTCCTGCAAGTTCTATAAATTTTGTATTAACGCCATATTCCTTTGCTTTCCATGTTAAATAGAATGGGTCTATTGGTATGCAATGTCCACCTATACCTGGACCAGGATAAAATGCTGTAAATCCAAAAGGCTTAGTCTCTGCCGCTTTGATAACTTCATGAATGTTAATATTCATTTTATCAGATATCTTTTTCATCTCATTAACTAATCCTATATTCACAGATCTAAATATATTTTCTAATAATTTTGTCATTTCAGCTGTTCTAGTATTACTAACTTTAATAACACTTTCAAAAACAGAGCCATAGACTAGTTCAGCTATATGTAAGCAATTTTTAGAAATACCACTCACAACTTTAGGAATTTGCTGAATGATAAATTCTTTATTTCCTGGATCTTCCCTCTCTGGAGAATATATAACATAAAAGTCATGCCCGATTTTAAATCCAAGCTTAGCTATTTCAGTTGCGATCAATTGCTCAGTAGTTCCAGGATAAGTTGTACTTTCTAATGAAATGCATTGATGTTCTTTTAAATAAGGAGAAATAGTATCTAATGTTTCTTCAATATACTTAAGATCTGGCTCTCTCTGTTTGTTAAGTGGAGTTGGAACACACAAAATAATAAAATCAGTTTTTTTGATTTTTTTAAAGTCTGTAGTTGGAAAAAAACTTTTTGATATTGCTTTTTTAATCTTGCTAGATGAAATGTGTTCTATATAGGTTTTATTTTTTTTTAAATTATTTACTTTTACTTTGTCAGTATCAAAACCGATTACCTCAAAACCAGACTCAACAAACTCCAAAGCTAAAGGTAGGCCTACATAACCTAAGCCAATTATTGAGATAACAGCTTCTCTTGACTTTACTTTATCCCCTAGTAGTTCAAATGCTTTGTTATTTGATTTCATAAATACTTGTTATGTATATTTATTGAGTTTAGATGTATGAATTAAACATTTTATAATATATTGTATAAAAATAGCATTATTTTTTTTTAAAAGTAATTAATTGTGAAAATAAACAACATTTTAGTAACTGGATGCGCTGGATTCATTGGATTTCATATATGTTCTCAACTAGTCAATAAGAAAAATTATAAGATCTTTGGCTTAGATAATCTCAACAAATTTTATGATCAAAATTTAAAAAGTGAAAGGTTAAAAATCCTTAGGAAAAATAAAAATTTTATTTTTAAAAAAATTGACATTTCCAATTATGAAAAACTGAACAACTTATTTTCAAAATACAAATTTAAGTATGTTATCAATTTGGCTGCGCAAGCTGGAGTAAGAGATTCAATTGAAAACTCAAAGCCCTACATATATTCTAATATCATAGGGTTTTATAATATACTTGAGGCATCTAAACGTAATAGTGTTAAACATGTAGTTTATGCATCAAGTAGCTCTGTATATGGCTCAAGTAAGATTTATCCCTACCGCGAGTCAATGATGACTGACAAACCACAATCACTTTACGCTGCAACAAAAAAAGCAAATGAAATAATTGCATATTCATATTCAAATATTCACAAATTACCTACAACAGGATTAAGATTTTTTACTGTATATGGTACTTTTGGTAGACCAGATATGGCTCCATTTAAATTCACACAATTAATGATTAAAAATAAAAAGATAGATCTGTATAATTATGGAAACCATTATCGAGATTTCACTTACATTGACGATGTAGTATCAGCTACGCTAAAACTAATGACAAAAGTACCTAAGAATACGGTTCCTTACGAAATATATAATATCGGTGGTGGAAAAACATATTCTTTAAAATATTTTTTACGAACGATTGAAAATATTGTTGGCAAGAGAGCAATTACTAAACTTTTGCCAATGCAAATTGGTGATGTACATAAAACTAATGCAGATATCAGAAAATTAAAAAAAACAGTCAATATTAAGAATTTTACACCCCTTAATAAAGGACTAAAAAATCTTATTAATTGGTATAAATCTTTTTATAAGATTAAATAATTGATGAGTACCAAAAAAATTATCAGTTTGATTGGAACCAGACCTCAATTAATAAAATCTTCAAAATTGTATTACGCACTTTACAAAAACAAAGAAATTAGACATAAAATTTTTAATACAGGACAACATTATGATTGGAATCTTTTTGGCGCTTTAAAAAAAGAATTTTCTGTAAAAATTGACCACTCCGAAAGGATTCATAAAAACATTTTTCAAATTGAAAAAATGATTGAAAGCTCGAGAAAATACTTAATGCATGAAAGACCTGATCTCGTTCTTGTCTATGGGGATACAAACTCGACTTTAGCAGCTAGTATAGCGGCAACATATTTAGGCATACAGATAGCTCATATTGAAGCAGGCTTGAGATCAGGTGATATAGATATGCCAGAAGAAAGAAATCGTATTATTGTAGACTCAATTGCCTCAATATTATTTTCTCCTTCACATGATAGTTTTGAAAGATTGACTAAGGAAAAAAAATCATTTCAGAAAATTTATAATGTTGGAGATATAATGTATGACATTCATTGTGACAATTTAAAAAATAAAATACAAAGATATTCAAAAACTACTTTACCAAACAAATATGTTTTGGCGACAATACATAGACAATCTAACGTAGATGACTCAAAAAAATTGAAGAATATAATTAAATTTTTAGAGTCTTTATCAAATTCTTATTACGTTGTATTTCCCATACATCCGAGAACACAAAAAAATATAAATAATTTTTCTTTAAAAATAAAATCTAATAACGTCTCTATTATCGAACCTCAAAATTATTCTAAAACACAGTTTTTATTGAATAATTGTAATTTTGTTGTTACTGACTCCGGCGGCATTCAAAAAGAGTCTTTTTTTCATAAAAAACCATGCTTCATTCTTAGGGAGAATACTGAATGGAAGGAAATTATAAATCTCGGATGGGGAAAACTGTTAAATTTAGAAAAATATAAATTTAATAAGAATGCAATAAAAAGTTTTGTTAATTTAAAGAGAAAGCATGCAAAACCATATGGTAATGGCAAAGCAGCTGAAAAAATAAAAAAAATTTTATTAAATTTATTATAAATTCTTTAACATGAAAAAACAGTATTATGAATATTTTTTATTTTTTGTATTTCTTGTTATAATCAATATATTATCTACATACGCTCATACTTTTCACTTCAACTTGGAAAATGTCTTCGCACTTAAGGGATTCTCAATATTAGACACCATTAACCATATATTAAAACCTGAAAACTTTTATAACGACTTTAGAGGCTGGTCCTGGTCAGGACTAAGCAGTATTACTACTTATATTTATTTATATCTTCATATCATACTTCATACTGATATCATTCTGCTATCTAACATATTTATTTTTTTTGAAAGTCTAAGTGTCACACTTGCAATCTCAATTTTTATAAGATTACTTTACCCTAAAACTAATCTATTATTTACGCTAATACCGGGTCTTTTATTTGTCATGAGTATGTCATTTAAAAGCGATCTGTCTAATTTTTCAGCACCCTTTTTTCATGGTCAATTTTACGGATTTTCTGATGCTTTTGGCTTACTAGCATTAGCCAGCACAATAAATAAAAAATTTTCTACAGCTATGTTTCTAATATTTATTACTTTTTGTTTTCATCCTATTAAAGGAATTATTTTTGGAATAATTTTAATACCTATTTTTTTAATAAATTTAAAACATTTGTATGTATATCGTCGCATCATTGTATTTGTAGTTTGCTTAATTCTATCAATCTTATTTTATTTTTATTTTATCAGAGTCAATCTTCCGTTATTAACAATGTCTAATGAGGAGTTTAATTTTCATAGTAGATTCTTTCAGCATCACTGGTATCCCCAGGATTTAGGTATATTTAGTTATAATTACAGTAGATATATTTTGCCTTTCACAATGCTAACAATTTGTGGAGTTGTGAGCTGTATAAGAGCAAATTTAAGTTTTGAGAAAAAAAAATATCTTCTAATAATTTTATTAAGTACCTTGGTTTTATCAGCAATAGGTATTGTTAACAATTATTTTCAGATAATAAGCTCCCTAATTCCCTTAGCTTTCCATCGCGCATCTTTAATAACATTAGAATTAAGTGTTTTAATGATTATTTTTTTGCTATGGGACAATATTAAAGAAAGAAATATCATTGGAATATTAATATTTATTGCAATACTAAGTTTTTTATATACTAAACCTAGCGTTCAAGGATTTGTAGTAGCATATATAATACCAGTATTTTATATCTTATTTCATTTATATGGGATTACATCCGAAAAGAATAATGCTTTTAGTTTACCAAACTATAAATTTGTTAACAATGTCATAATAGTTACGATTCTTATCTATGTTTTTTATTTATCAATGAATTGGGCTGAAACCAATAGATATGGTCCTGAGTTTCATGATGAGGCGGCTGCTTACAAAGATGTTCAAATTTGGTCAAAAAATAATACAAAAATCGATACTGTTTTTATGACAGATCCTTGTATGTCTTATGGTTGGAGAGATTTTTCCGAAAGGTCGTCATTTGGCAATTTACAAGAATGGCTCAAAACAGGATTTATTTATAATAGAGATAAAAAAACATTTGATGAGGGAATAAAAAGAGCTAAAATTTTAGGTGTAAATTTAGATAAATACTCTGGAAATCCTCATAAAAGCTTTAGTGAATTTTGTAAAGTATCAAGAATGAAATATTATGATAGTAATATAGAATCTATTTCTGAAATAAATGATAAATATAATGTTGAGTATTTTATATTTAAGAATAGCGAAGTGGATAAGATTAATGAAAAACTAACGATTGTTTTCGAAAATAAATTTTTTACAATCATTGAAATTTCTAATAATACAAAAATATGACATATTTGAGTGTAATAATTCCTGCGTACAATGAAGAAAAAATTATAAAAAAAAATCTCATAGAAGTATCTTCTTACTTAAAAAAATACTTTCCTCGAAAAAAAACAGAAATACTAGTGGTAAATGACGGTTCGACAGATAATACAAATAATATTTTAATTTCAACTAAGAAAATTTTATCAAACTTAAAAATAATAAATCATTTTGAGAATCTAGGTAGGGGAGCTGCCATAATAAATGGTTTCAAAAAATCAAGTGGCGAATACATAGTATGTCTTGATGCTGATTTGTCATATAATGTAAATCATATAAAAAAATTACTATCTCCAATAATAAATAAAAATGCAGATATTACACTTGCATCTGCGCATCATCCAAAGGGTAGCATTGCTAATGTGCCTCTAGTAAGACTTATAATCTCAAAAATAGGAAATTTTTTGATAAGATTATCCTTAAGTAAAAAAATATATACATCAACATGTTCTGTAAGAGCATTTAAGAGAAAATCTCTTAAAAAACTAGTTCTTCAATCTAAAGATAAGGATTTACATTTAGAAATCATAAGAAAATCAATTTTAGCAGGCTTAAAAATAGTGGAGGTTCCAGCCACATTAAAATGGAGAGACATTAACAGGCGCTCTAAAAGTAAAAACTTATTACATGATCTCATAAGTCTGTTTAGTTTAAGAAAGTCAATTTTTTCTCATCTGATTTTTAATTATAGCTCAAAACCTGGATTATTCTTAATATTCCCAATTATTTTCCTTCTTGTTCTTTCTGTTGCTAGTTTTTATTTTATTGTTAAATCAATATTCATTAATTATACAATTCTAGAACAAAGTTTTTATTTATCTGTAAGAACAACTCTAATAAATGGAAATTTGACTTTTTTAGTCTTAATTTTTGCAAGTATTTCTCTACTAATATTTATTATTTTCTATTTCCTCTCTTCTCAAAATAAAAGAATTTTTGAAGAAAATTATTTAGCACTCATACAAATAAGAGAAGACTTGGAAGATATAAAAAAATCACAAAAAAAATAAAATATTATGTGTGGAATAGCTGGAGTAGTTTCAGATAACGCAAGGACAAAAGTTACTTCTATGCTTGATCTTATAAAACATAGGGGTCCTGATAACACCGATACGTGGTCTCCTCAGGAATATGTTTCATTAGGTCACAATAGATTATCTATTGTTGATCTGTCGGAAAAAGGGAATCAACCCTTTATCTCAAAAAATAATGAAATAGGTATTTCAGTTAATGGTGAAATTTATAATCATAAGGAATTAAGAAATGAATTATTATCAAAGGGAGCAATATTCACTTCAAACAGTGATAACGAAGTAATTATGCATCTTTACTTAGCTTATGGAATAGATGCAATAAAAAACTTGAATGGGATGTTTGCAATAAGTATTTGGGATAACAGATCAGAAGAACTCTTCTTGATAAGAGATAGAATGGGCATAAAACCTGTTTATTATTTCGAAAAACAAACCAATGAAAAAAATTATGACTTTTATTTTTCGAGTGAAATTAAATCATTTAAAAAATTAAAAAACTTAACTTTTAAAATTAATAAGAAATCATTATCTGAATATTTATTATACCAAAATAATTTTTCCTCAGAGACAATGTTTAGAGATATTCATTTACTTGAGGCAGGAACAATTTTACATTTTAGTAAAAGAACAGGTATTACTAAAAAAAAATTTATTACACAAATTGATCAAGTAAATAAAAAAGAAACAATTACAACTTGGCTTAACAAATTCAATTATTCACTGAAGAATTCTGTAAAAAGACATCTTATGGGTGATGTTGATGTTGCTTGCTACTTAAGCTCAGGCCTAGATAGTTCAATTATAACAAATTATGCTGCTGAATTAGGATATAATCCAACCTGCTTTACAGGAAAGTTTTCTGAGGGTGAATGGTATGATGAAAGCGAAGTTGCTACCTCACTATCTGAATTAAAAAAACTTAGACATAATGTAATTGATATTAAGATTTCTGATTTAGAAGAAAACATTGATGATATTACATATCATTTGGACGAGCCAAAACTTGGAATGGGAAGCTTTTCTCAATACATGGTTGCTAAAAATATCTCTAAAACACACAAAGTTGTTTTAACAGGACATGGAGGTGATGAGCTTTTCAGTGGTTACCCTATTTATAAATTTGCAAATACATTAACTAGTTTAAAAAAAGGAAATCTTTTTAAATTTTTACGACAATTGCCTTCTGGAATTACTGAGATTTCTCAAATCACTTATTTCTACAAAAAATATTTATTAGATAATGCTAACCTAGTTATGTTTCCAAGTTTATTTACAGAGCGTTATTTGTTAGATGGAATAGATCAGGAATACACGACGGAACTTAAAAATACGAATCCTAGACTGATTAAATCACTTGGATTAGATGACTTTACTAATCTTGAGGAAAAAATTTACAATATGTATATGAAACATTATCTTAATGGCTTACTTGTTATTGAAGACAAAATTTCTATGGCTCACTCAGTCGAATCTAGGACACCATTTTTAGACAATGAAATGATAGCTCTTAGTCAAACAATTCCTTTTGATCAAAAGCTAAATAATGGCTATTTAAAATACATAATTCGAGAGACTGCAAAAAAGAAATTACCAAAAACGTTTATTAATCAACCAAAGAGGGGCTTTCCTACCCCAATTAGAATTTGGATGAGAAAAGATCTTAGAAAATGGTATATTCACAAATTAACAAACAAAAATTCTGGTCTTAGAAAAATTTTTCAAGAAAATTGGATAAATCAAACATGCTCAAGTCTATTAAATGCAAGAACAAGGAATATAAGACAATTGGATGAGATTACGGGACAAAAAATGTGGCAGTTACTAAGTTTGGAGTCATGGTTAAATAAATTTTTTTAAAACATAATAAATACTTAAAATAAAAAATGTCATATAAGAAAAATTTCTTTATCTTTGAAAATTATATTCCTAGAGATAAGATGGGTTTAATTGAAAATTATGTCCAATCGTGTAATAAGCCAAAGAAAATAGATAAAGACTTTGAGATTATATTGGTACGTTTACCCAACTGGGCCATTATTGATAAGAATATTAAAAATTACACAATACCTGTTATAAAAGATTTTGTGACAGGAAATGATTTAGAATACAAACAAGTTGAATGGATTGATTACGCTTTATTTCTAGTTACTAATAATCCTGAATTAATTTCAAAAATAAACAACAAAAATAAAAATAATAGTTATAATAATTTTCTTAGTAACAAACAAAGAATAGTCTACTCTAAAGCATGGGTTAATAGGATCCTAATTTTTCTTAGAATGTGGATATCAAGAGAAATTGGTAAAAATACTGATGAAATATTTGGACCATTACCTAAGCCAGAAATTTTACTTACTCATGATATTGATTACATAAAAACTACTTTACAAATGCGATTAAAGTACTTCGTAAAAATAATTATCACATTCGCATCAAATAATAGGAAGTTATTAAATTTTCTAAAGTTATTTAAGAATAATACTTTTTGGGAATTTAACAAAATTATCGAGCTTGAAAAAAAATATAATAAAACCAGTGTTTGGAATTTTTACGCAAAAACAAGTAAGTACAATATGTCTCCTAAATCTTGGTTATTAAATCCAAGCTATAATATTTCTACTAAAAAATTCAAAAAATTATTTCACTTCTTGAGAAAGTCTAAACATAGAATTGGTCTTCATCAAAGCTACGAGTCGTATAATAAATATGAAGTAATGAAATTAGAAAAACTTAAAATAGAGTCTGTTAATGAAGAAAAAGTGAAAATATGCAGACAGCACTGGTTACATTTTGATATATTTAAAACTTGGAGTATTCAGGAAGCGTGTGGTTTCGAATTAGATCTATCGCTTGGTTTTAACGATAATTGGGGTTTTAGAAATAGTTCAGCTTTTAAATGTCCTGCATGGTTAAATGAGAAAGAAGAATTCAGTAAAAGTTTATTTTCACTTCCGCTTATTTTAATGGATTCACACCTATACGATAATTACACAACTTATAAGAAAAGGACTGAAATTATTGATAAAGTTTTAGATGAAATAATGGTCACTGGTGGCAAAGCAAGTATAGTTTGGCATCAACGCGTATTTAATCCTGAGTATGGATGGGACAAAGAATATAAATATCTACTTGAAGGCATGAAAGCGAGAGAAATATTATGAATATTTATAAAGACAAAATTATTTCGTGTTTGCCAAGAATTTTAGGAAGTTTTAATTTTGATGAAACCGACGATAAATATGGTGTTGGTGATCGAAAGTATGTTTTTTGGAAATTAAGTGACTTTGCTAATGGTTCTTATCAAGGATTGGTGCTTGGATTAACTATTATTTATAAAATGAGATTTTTTCCAAATTATATCTCAAAGCAAAAATTATTAAGTAGAATTAAAATTATAGCTTTTGGAACTGAAAATATATTAAGAAACAATGGCTCACTTGAAGAGTCATTTCCGTTTGAGTCATCTTATTGTGTGACAGCTCAAGTACTGGCAGATCTATTATATAGCTACGAATTAATATCAAATAATTTAAACAAAGAAGAAAAAAAAAGGTGGATAGACTTATGCTCAAAAATGAAGTCGTTTCTAATTATACATGACGAGACTCATGGAGAAATATCAAACCATATTGCCTGTGCCCTACTTGCACTTACAAGATGGAATAATTTAAAAAAAGAAAAAGCTGTCAGAGAAAAAATAGGCAAACTTAGAGAAAAGTTGCTATCTTTTCAAGATAATGAAGGTTGGTTTAAAGAATATAATGGTGCTGACCCTGGATATCAATCACTATGCCTGAGTTACTTAACACAAATTAATAATGTCATTAACCATGACAAAACTATTAATCAAATAGACAGATCTATCAATTTTTTAAAATACGCATTCCATCCCGATGGATCTTTTGGAGGAATGTATGGTAGCAGAAATACTAGATTTCTCTACCCATCTAGTTTTGAGATATTATCAAATAAAAATATTTTAGCTTCAAAGATGAGTAGTTTTGTTAGAAATAGTATTGTACATCAGAATTTTGTAACATTGGACTCTATAAATGATGAAAATTTAGTGCCAATGTTCAATGATTATGCAATAGCAGCAATGGCATTTGAAAGAAATAAAAAACTTAAACTAAAAGCAGTTAAGCTTCCATTTGAGGAGAATAATCTAAATATTTATTTGAAAAATTTAGGGTGGTTTATTAGGTCAAACAAACGAGAGTATACTGTTATAAATTATTCATCTGGAGGTTCATTTATCCATTTCAGAAACAAAATGAAATACGAAAATCCCGGAATTATATTTAAAATGAAAGATCAAATCATGATATCGACACCTAATAAAATAATAAACTCTATTAATTTTGATTCAAAAGAACTTATAACGGATTATAATGTGTCAATCTTAAAAAAACCAAGACCAACAGCATCGACGACTATTATTTTAAGATTTGTGTCATTATTATTTCTAAAAAATCTGACACTTAATAAAATAATAAAAAAATTATTATCAAACTACTTACTAAATTCTAACAAAAGCACAAAAATTAAAGCACGTCGGATTTTTAAAATCGGAAAATCTTTTTCATATCTAGATTTTTTGCCGAATGAAACAACACCTTTAAAATATAACCAGCATTTTACATATAGACATATGGCAAGTCAGGGGTATTGGCAATTAAGTGATGAGAATGACTCCAAGATTTAAAGCAAATATAAATTATAAAGAGATAATCGAGTCATTAAAATTTTGGCATAATGACTCTGTACGAAGGTTTGAGAATAAATTTTCAGAAATCTCTGAACAAAAATATGTTACTTCATTTGCTTATGGAAGAACTGGTCTTTATGCATTGCTCCAAGCACTTGAAATAAATGATAAAGAAGTGATTTGTCCATCTTACACCTGCATTGTCGTTGCAAACGCAATTGTAAAAAGTGGAAATAAACCTGTTTTTGTTTCAAGCAATAAAAAAGATTTTAACATGAATTGGCAGAAAGTAAGGCTTGCTATAACCTCTGATACAAAAGCAATTATTTCCACGAATCTCTTTGGCCACCCAGTAGATCAAGATGAAATAATAAAAATTAAAAATGAACATCCTGATATACTTATTTTTCAAGATTGTGCCCATAGTTTTTTTGCAGGTAAAAAAGATAATACTATAAACAAGTTTGGTGATGCATCTTTTTATGGAATGAATATATCAAAAATAATTACAACTATTTTTGGAGGAGTAGTCGCAACAGATAATGAAAATATTCATAAAAAGCTTATCAGTTGGAAATCAAAGAACTCGAATAGGCCTAAATTATATAAAACTTTCTTACAATTTATATATTTAGTCGCTGCATATTTCGCTTTCAATAAATATGTTTATCCATTTGTTAATTATCTTGAACGAGTAGGTATATTATCTCGCCTCACAGATTACTATGATGAAAATAAAATAGAAATGCCAAGAGATTTTACAGACGAGCTATCAAAAATTGCGGCTAGAGTAGGTTTCATACAATTAACAAAATATAAAGAAATCATAAAGCATAGAAGAATAATATCATCGTTATATAATGAAAAATTGATTAATGAAGATAAAATCTACATTCCAAAATGTTTAGATGGATCAACATATTCACATTATGTTTGTACTATTGATAATGCTGATGGATTTGAAAAATACATGCTTAAAAAAGGTTATCAAATCGGGCGTATTGTAAATTATAATATCGTAAATATTGAAATTTATAGAGGTTACAGGTTAGTAGGCGAAAATATAATGAAGAACTGGCCAAAAAAAATTATTAATTTACCTAACCATAACGGGGTAAACACTATACTTGCCACAGAAATTGCAAACAATTTAATTGAGTTTGTAGAGCAAGGAAAAAATCAATAATTAATAGCGCCTTATTTACGAATTTTATATATAAACTTAATTACTAGAGAGATATCAGTAAATAAATTAAATGGGAAAAAATTTACTTTTTCTCTAGTAAATACTTTATCTAGTTTTGTTATAATCTGATCTGCAAAATTAGGATGTTCCCAGCAAATTATCTTGTCATAGTTGATATTTAGTTTTTTGTAAGCAAATCTCCTTGTAGTTAAGTATCTTCCTAAGCCATAAAAAAATCCACCTTCAGCAGGGATTGCACCAATGAATAAAGCTCCAGGTTTTGCAATTCTTTTTACTTCATTTAGATATTTATCTAACTCCAAAATATGCTCAAGAGAGTAAAAACTAATAAAAATATCAATACTGTTACTTTTGATAGGTATTAGATTATTATTTCTTACTGTTAATATTGTCTCACAACAAACACTGTGCTTATCAAGTTTTGTTTTTGTTTCTATAAGAAAATTTTCACTTATATCAATAGCATAAAATTTTTTTGGTTTATTTTTCCAAAAACTAATATGATTCAAAGAACCTGGTCCTATCTCAACCACATTTTTTTCTTTTAAATCAACATACTTTAGGACCTTGTAACCTTCATTATTTACCAATTTGCCTAAACCGCTTCTTTGTGTTTTTTCGTAAAAAGATGAATATTTTGTAAGCCACATACGCCACTCTGGATCGTCATCTTTTGGCAGATTGCCATACAGCCTTCTGTTTCCAAAAAATCTATTAAAAATAAATTCAGGCATGTATCTGTAAAGCATAAATGATTAATCCTTATAAATTAAATGCCTTTTGAGCATTGTGAGGCCTGCATCAAAAGATATTTCTTCATTTTCTCTATAGCTTAACTTTTCATTAAGCTCAAATTGTTCAATATCAATTATTAAACCCTCATCAACTTTTTCTGAGACTACGTGCATAGTTGCGTTTTGATTAAACTTTCTTTCATTGATAGCTCTATTTATAGCCCCTAATCCTCTGAACTCTGGCAATGATGCACAATGGACATTATATAAATTTACATCGGACTCTAATATTTTACCTCTGAGTATGAGAGATGTTCGAAAAAGAAATATATTTTCTGGTTTGAAAGTGGAGTATAATTTAATAAGATCCTGATTAGTCTGAATTATACTTACTTTTTTTTCTAATGTTGATTTTTTTCTATATAATTCAGCGCAAAACATTTTGAATACAAGAAATAAGTCTAACTTACGCTTTATAAGCAACCCAATTATTCTCATAAAGGAATTACTTTTATCTATAATTATGACTGTGTTTTTGAAATCGTTTTTATTAATTATATTACGATTATATCGATCATCAGATAAAATTAAGAAAGTATTATTAATTAAAGAATTATCTTTACTTGAGCTTTGGGATACGTTCATATTTAAATATAATAATTAATTTTTATTTTCTATATCGCTAATTAAAACAGATTTATTGTAAAATTGATCAAAATGTTTTTGCATTTTGCTATAATAACAGAAATAGGATTTATTAAAATTTTTTTTGGTTGCGGGGGTAGGATTTGAACCTACGACCTTCAGGTTATGAGCCTGACGAGCTACCAGACTGCTCCACCCCGCGATAAGACGTCAAACTATGATGGATCATCGTAAAAGTCAATTTACTAATTCTTGTTAAAAATTTTATAGTTTATAAGATAAGATTAATTATCAATTTTCTCCAAATAAATCTCTAGTATAGATCTTGTGTTTAGCTGAAGTTAATTGCTCAGAAAATCTGTTTGCTATTATCACATCAGAGTCTTTTATAAAATCATTTAAGTTTTTATATACCAGTGACTCAAAAAATTTATCGTTTTTCAATTTTGGCTCATAAACAATTACTTTTATCCCTTTTGACTTAATACGCTTCATAACTCCCTGTACAGAACTCTCTCTGAAATTATCAGATCCTTCTTTCATAACTAGCCTAAATACTCCAACAATATTTGGTTTCATTTTAATTATTTGATCAGCAATATGATTTTTTCTTGTTGTATTTGCTGCTACAATGGCTTCAATAATTTTATTTGGAACTTTATTATAGTTTTTTAGAAGTTGCTGGGTATCCTTCGGCAAACAATAACCTCCGTAACCAAATGATGGATTATTATAATAGTTTCCAATTCGAGGGTCGTAACCAATGCCTTTTATTACTTTCTCGGTATTTAAATCATTCATTTCACAATATGTATCTAATTCATTAAAATAAGCTATACGCATTGCCAAATAGGTATTTGAAAAAAGTTTAACGGCCTCCGCCTCAGTTGGATCCATAAACTCTAAAGGAACATTTTGATCATTGCCAACTGTAACCCCTAGAAGAATTTCTGCAAATTTCTTTGCATTCTTCGTATTTCCTCCAATTATTATTCTTGAAGGATATTGATTGTCTTTGACTGCACTTCCTTCCCGTAAAAATTCAGGTGAATAATAAATATCTTCAGTTTTATATTTATCTTTCATTTTTTTTGTGAATCCCACTGGCACTGTTGACTTGATAAATATTGGAACAGAAGAAATTGATTTAATTACATTTTCAATCACAGATCTGACAGAACTGGTATCAAACTCATTAGTCTCAATATTATAATTTGTAGGTGTGCATATGATAACGAGCTCTGGATCTTTGAATGCAACTTCTGACTTTATGGTAGCATTTAATTTAATATCAGGAACTTTGAAGATCTCTAATAGTCCGTTATCATCAAGCGGACATTCTCTTTTATTAATTTGATCTACTCTGCGCTTATTAATATCATAAGCAGTTACAGCATGTATTTTAGAAAGAAGAGCCGCCAGACTCAAACCTACATAGCCAAGACCCACTACTGTAATTTTCATATCTTTAATTATTATATAAATAGATTACAAATGCAAAGTAACAAATTTTCACGTTTAGTAGACCTGGCAATGTCCTACTCTCCCATGCCTTAAGACAAAGTACCATCGGCGCTGGAGCCCTTAACGTTCGAGTTCGAAATGGG
>MDSV01159543.1_pt1 | contig 43392 bp, 51 predicted proteins | sample 810851 | NCBI WGS metagenome assembly MDSV01 (sample SAMN05326640, study PRJNA326480) | marine metagenome | isolation source: seawater | place: Atlantic Ocean: North East | collected 2012
ATCAAGATCTGGAGCTAACCCACTTATAATTCCAATGACTGTCGCAACAGTTAATTTTTTTTTAGATGAAAAAAACTGTGAGAATACTCCACCAAAAGTTCCTTGAGATATTGGATCCATACAATTATATTTTCTCTTTTTTTAAACAATTTTTGCAAATTGTTTAGCTATTATGGTATTATTTAAATATAAATTTAATTAGCTATAAATGAATATGATTGCAACCCAAAATAAACAATATGATGTAATAATAATTGGTGCTGGATTTTCTGGTTTGTATCAACTTTATCTTCTAAGAAAACGATTAAAATTGAATTGTGTTGTCTTAGAAAAAGGTGAAGGAGTTGGAGGAACTTGGTATTGGAACAGATATCCTGGAGCAAGATGTGATACTGAAAGTCACGCCTATACATACTTCTTTTCTGATGAAATTTTCAAGGAGTGGGAATGGAGTGAAAGATATCCAGGTCATGCGGAAATTAGAAAATATCTTAATTTTGTATCAGATAAGTTTGATTTAAAAAAAGACATAAGATTTAGATCTGAAGTAATTAAAACTACTTATAAAGAAAATGAAAATAAATGGTTAATTGAAACCTTAGATAATCATACTTTTTCAGCAAAGTTTTTAATTACAGCTGTAGGATGTATATCAACAGCAAATATACCTAGTATAGAAGGTTTAGGTAAATTTAAAGGATCATATTACCATACTGGAAATTGGCCAAAAGAAGATGTAACCTTTGAGGGTAAAATTGTTGGACAAATTGGAACTGGGTCTACAGGAATACAAGCTGTCCCAGTTATAGCAGAAACCGCCAAACATTTTACAGTCTTCCAAAGAACGCCAAATTATAGCGTGCCTGCTAGAAACAAGCCTTTAACAAAAGAATTTAAAAAATACGTGAGAGAAAACTTTAATGAATTAAGAAAGACCGTTAAAAAAACTCCTAATGGCCATGCCTTCATCATTAGTGAAACACTTGTACATGATGTGGATGAAAATGAACGGCTAAAAAGGTATGAAAATGCATGGAAAAAAGGTGGTCTTCAATTTAGAGGAACATTTAAGGATATTATTAGCGATTTAAGTGCTAATGATACTGCTTCAGAATTTATCAAAAAAAAGATAAAAGAAATTGTTAAAAATCGAGAATATGCGAATATCCTAACAAACTTTGATCACCCTTATGCTGGAAAAAGACCTCCTATAGATACTAATTACTTTGAAACATATAACCGAGAAAATGTGCATTTAGTAGATATAAGATCAGATCCAATAAAATATATAGATGAAAAAGGTATAGCAACTGAAAAGAATTATTTTGATTTAGATATAATAGTCTTTGCCACTGGATACGATGCAATGACAGGTACTTTAATAAAATTAAATATTACTGGTGAAAATAATCTAAAGTTAGAAGATTATTGGAGAGACGGTCCTAAAACTTATCTTGGTTTGCAAATTCCAAGTTTTCCTAATTTATTCACTATAACTGGTCCAGGGAGTCCATCAGTGCTTACAAATATGCCAACTGCAATAGAACAACATGTTGAATGGGTTACTGATTGTATAAAATATATGATTGACCATAATTATGAAAAAATATGTACAACAGATAAAAAATCAAATGAATGGGCTAAAGAAGTAAACGAAGCTGCTAATAAAACTTTACTCCCAACGGTAAAACATTCCTGGTATTTAGGCGCAAATATACCAGGTAAACCCCAAGTTTTTATGCCTTATGCTGGAGGACTTCCTGTATACAAGAAAATTTGTGATAATGTCAAAATGAATAATTATGAAGGTTTTGTTTTATCTTAACCAAGGATAATAATTAATCACTTGCAGCTGCATTAATTTCAGAAACTTTTTTTCTTAATTTTTTTATTCTAGTTGCCAATTCATCTTCTTCATGACCATGATCTTTTATTGATGACAATAATTCAGAAACCTCATTAGCTAGTTGATTAGATTTTTTGTTGGATTCCATTAATCTTAATTGTGTTTTTCTAATTATTGCATTCAAAATTACATCAGTCTGTTGCAACTTTTTGAAATAGTCCTTTGGAATAATATTAGCTATTACTTTTTGATCACAAGCTTTTGCTGTTACAGTTCTTTTTGTTCCTAATAAGAGGGAAGTTTCACCAAATATTTCTCCAATACCTAACCTGTTTAGCTTAAAACCATCTGAAGTTTCAAGATTAACATATCCTTGTTTAATTAAATAAGCTTCAGTTGATTCCGAACCAGAAGAATAAATTAATTCGCCAGGTGACCAAATTGCAGAATTACCATTTTTTTCCATAAACTTTATACTTAATTTGTAATTGGAAGTGGTGGCATCCAAAAAACGTATGCCCAAAAAAGTACATAACAATAAAATAAGAAAAAAGCAAATGGGCCTTTTGTCTTATTGTTTTTAGTTTTTTTAATATCTACTTCTAATTGATCATTATAATCTTTATAATGTTTAATCATGTGCATAGATCTAGGCATTTTCTTCCTCTAAGAATTCAAAAGTCAAAAAAAATAGTTTCGTTATTACCTTGTAAGTATATATCAAAAATATATTCTTTATCATTATTTTTTTTTGCTAGTAAAGTGTTAATTCTATTTTTATCTTTTACAACTTTATACAAATAATCTTTTTCTAATTCTTTTTCTTCAAAATACATTCTCGTAATTAATGGTTGGTTCATGCCTCTAGCTACAATAAAAAATAAAATATGTGGACTTTGAAGTTTACCATTAAAATCTTTTGTGTAACCTGGCTTTACTGTTCTTAAATCAAAAGTACCTGTATTTAAATTTGATGTTATTCTGCTAAATCCTTTGGTTCTATCAAACATTCCATTTTGATTACATTGCCAAGTTTCTATCATCACATCTAAAACTGGATTGTTTGAACCATCAAAAACTTTACCTGATATTTTTATCAATTCTTCTGACTTAACTGCTTCAAATGGTCTGCAAGCTATGTCTTCATTAAAAATACTTTTTATTCCTATCAAATTAGGAGTGCAACCAATGTGCAAAAATGGCCCTGCAGTCTGAGAAGGAGTTTCAAATAACGTATTTTTCATTTTTTTCATAATAAATAAGTACTAGTTAGTTTCAAAATATGTTTGATTAACTCCCCTTAAAACAATATTAAAATTATATGCTAATATTTTGTCACTTTCTGTTTTTGAAAAATCTAATTTAGAAATTAAAAATTTTCTACTTTTTTTATCTGGTATAGCATTTATCATTGGACACAGTGAAATTAGAGGATCTCCTTCAAAATACATTTGTGTTATCAATCTTTGAACAAATGAGTGACCAAATAATGAAAAGTGAATATGCATTGGTCTCCATTCTGTTCCTCTATTAGGATAAGGATATGCACCAGGTTGGATTGTTTTAAAACTATAATAGCCATCAGAAGAAGTAATAAATCTCCCACATCCAGCAAAATTTGGATCTAAAGACACTTGGGTATTATCATTTTGATGTCTATATTTTCCTCCTGCATTAGCTTGCCAAATTTCTATTAATACATTTGACTGAGGTTTTCCGTATTCATCTTTTACAATTCCATGAACAAAAATCTCTTGGCCAATAGCTTTTTCCCCTTTTTGCGAAAAATTGATAGTTAAATCATTAGAATTTTGATTAATAATATTTTCATTAAATAAAGGTCCTGTCATCTCAGTATTAGTTGGAATATACTCAAGCAGTTTTTTTTTTGGCGATCTAAGGAAGGTAGATTTATAGTCTGGAAAAAATCTTTTTGGTTGATTGTTTTTTACTTTTTCTAAAACTGATTTCAATGATTTTTCTTTCATTATTTAATATGGTAAACCTACATAATTTTCAGCTAGCGATTTTTGAGCATCAACAGAATTTTTTAAATATTCTAACTCAGCCTCTTGTATTTTTTGATCAAATTTAGTTTGATCAGGAAATTTATGTAATGTATTCGTCATCCACCAACTAAACCTTATAGTTTTCCAAACTCTATTTAAAGCTAAGAAAGAGTATTGGTTAACTGCATCTTTGTTATCATCCTTATAATAAGCGATCAAGGAGTTATAAAGATAATAAACATCTGAAAATGCCAAGTTAAGGCCCTTTGCTCCTGTTGGTGGGACAATGTGAGCAGCATCTCCTACTAAAAACATAGAACCATATTTCATAGGCTCTGCTACAAATGATCTAAGTGGTGCTATTGACTTCTCAATAGATGGTCCAGTTATTAGTCTATTAGAAGCCTCATTTGGTAATCTTTTTTTTAGTTCTGACCAAAACCTTTTATCGCTCCACATCTCGACTTTATCATGAATTGAAGTTTGTATATAATATCTACTTAAGTTTTTGTTTCTCATTGATGCCAAAGCAAATCCTGTCTCATGATTAGCATATATTAATTCATCGTTAACAGGAGAAGTTTCTGACAAAATACCTAACCAACCAAAAGGGTATACTCTTTCATAAGTTTTTATTTTTTCTTTTGGAATAATCTTACGTGATACACCGTGAAAACCATCACAACCAACGACAAAATCACAGTAAATTTTCTTTTCCAACCCTTCAAACACATAAGTTACATAAGGTTTGTTAGTGTCTACCTGAAATGGTATTACATTTTTAGCAGAATTTATTACCCTTCCTTTATCCTTATCTGCAGCTGAATACAAATCAGTTGTTACTTCAGTTTGCCCAAAAACCGTAACAGACTTATTTACTAGAGAACTAAAATCTATTCTGAAACTATGATTTTTGGCAGACAAAAAAATGCCCTCATGATTTAATCCTTGATTCTTTATTCTTTGACTAATACCTGCTTTTTTTAATAAATTAACTGTTCCTTGTTCTAAAACACCTGCTCTAATTCTTGACAAAACATATTCTTTAGTTTGTTTTTCTAGTACTATATTTTCAATTCCTTGAAGATATAAAAGCTGGGATAAAAGTAAACCTGATGGTCCTCCTCCAATAATAACTACTTGTGTTCTCATTAACTAATCCTAAAAAGGTACATTAAAAAATATTAGATTTAATGCCAAACAAAAACAAAATATAAGTTGAATTATATTTATTATTACTGAAGTAAAGTGCAATTTTTTAAATTGCATTCTTGCTATATCGTCGTTTATCGAGAAATTATCTTTAGCTTTGTTAATAGCAGGCATTAAAACTTGTCTTGAAAAAATAAACATTACTCCTAAAAAAATAAACGTATAAATTGCAATGTGGTTTTCTTCAAGAAATGAAAATACTAAACCTATAATACTTAAAAATATTCCATAAAAATAATATTTAGGAAAAAATGTTCTTAGAATTTTTCCAGCTTGTTCTTCATTTAAAATTTTAAAAATAGTTGGAGCAATAACTAATGGGAAAAAAACCATAAAACTAATTATTGCTCCTAATATTAATATGATCAAAATTACATCCTAAAAGAATTATAATAAAATTAACTTTCAATATAGTAAATATTTATTATATATTTTGATCATTATGACATTTAATTATCAAGTAGAAGTTCTTATCAAAGAAAAACAAATTAAAGATAGAATAAAATCTTTAAGTAAGGAAATTAATAAGTTTTATAAAAACTCAAAAAAACTTCTTGTTGTTGGATTGTTAAGAGGTTCATTTGTTTTTATTGCTGATTTGGCAAGAGAGATAAATATACCAGTTGAAATTGATTTTATGACTGTTTCTAGTTATGGAAACTCAATGTCATCTTCTGAAAATGTAAGAATTTTGAGTGACTTAAATACTGATATTAAAAATATAGATGTTTTACTAGTAGAGGACATTATTGATACAGGTTATACTTTATTTCAAGTTATAAAGTTACTAAATGGAAGAAAACCTAATTCGCTTGAAATTTGTTGTTTACTAAACAAGTCCTCTAGGAGAGAAACTGACATCAATATAAAATGGAGTGGTTTTGATATTCCAGATGAATTTGTAGTTGGTTATGGTATAGATTATGCTCAAAACAACCGTAACTTGCCCTATATTGGAAAAGTTACTAAATTAGATTAATCTTTTAAATTAACAGATTGATTTATCCAATCTAAAAAGTTTTTATTTCCATCTTCGATAGGCATTTTTATTATACAAGGTGTATCATAAGAATGATTTTTTAAAATTAAATCCTCTAAAATTTTATAGTTTTGGTTGATTGTTTTTAAAATTAAGACTGACTCTCTCTCAATTTCTATCTTATTTTCCCATTTATAAATTGATTGTATTTTAGGAAATAAGTTTCCACATGCTGCCATATTTTTCTCAATTGCTAATTTAGCAATATGCTGAGCTTCTTTTTCGTTTTTTACTGTAATATAAACTAAGCATTTATTATTCTTAGTCATTTTAATATTATTCCCATGGTTTAATTACAATTTTAATTGCCCCATCTATTCGCTCTCTTGCATATTTTAAAGCCATTGGTAAATCATTTAATTTAAATGTATGGGTATGAATTAATTTTGAATCAAATCTTTTTTCTTTCATAAATGCCATTGCTCTATGGGTGGCACTTTTTCCTTCACCTCTAATACCAAACATATAAATATTATTTATAACCATGTGAGGTATATTTACATTTATATTTTTATGAGGAAAAGCAGCTAAACATATTTTACCTCCTCTATTAGTCATTAATATAGCGTCGTTAAGAGCTTGCTCAGTTCCAGCACATTCTATGACGTAGTCTACCCCAACATCACCAGCCAAAGATTTAACAGAATTAATTATATTTTTCTCTTCATTAACATTTAAAATATAATCTGCCCCGAGATTTTTCCCTATATCTAGTCTGTTTTTTCTTGTTCCAATTAATATAACTGGGCTAGCACCAAGAGACTTTGCAATAGCAACTCCAAGTAAGCCTATAGGGCCTGGACCAATTATCACTACACTCTCCCCAGATACAAGTCCCCCCAGTTCAGTTAATCCATACATAGTAGTTCCAGCCGTCACAACTAAAGTTGCTTCTTCATCTGTCATTTCATCAGGAACTTTAATTAAAGTATTTATATGATTAATTGCAAACTGTTTAAATCCTCCATCTGTAGTAAAACCATTTGCTCTGTGACCTTTATCTTTGTTTCCATAATTTAATCCATAATTATGACATGAAGTATACATTCCCATTCTACATCTTTTACATTGGCCACATCCAGCATGTATTTCAACAGTGACTCTATTACCTATCTCAAATTCATCAACCGATGGACCAAGGGCAACTATGGTTCCCATATATTCGTGGCCTGGGGTAAAATTTTTGTTAAAAGGATCTCCTCCCTCTATCATTGCTGGTGGTCCTTTACTTATTACATCTAGATCAGTTGCACAAATTGCGACAGCATCAATCTTAACCAACACCTCTGACTTTTTAGGTAATATGATATCTTTTTCTATTAATTTAAGTTCATTTGGATTACCTAAAACCCATGCTTTCATGGATTTAGGGATTGGAAACTTATTTGATGTTTTTATCGAATTATCCATTTATTCTTAAACCTTTCCTATTTTACTACTATAAGTCAAGATTACGAAACTAAAAATATATAGAGACTATTTCAGTCTCTATATATTAATTTTTAAAGGAGGATATATATAAATTACTTATTATTCTTAACGGCTTATTTATAGAAAGTTTAATTTTTGTAATCTTCCTGTAGAGAAATTATCTTATCTATTAAAATATTTACCTCTTTTAATTGGTATTTATCAAAATCTTCAATTTCTCCTCTACATATATTTGTTTTAAAAATACCTTCTTTTACTCTTAACATTTTAGCAAACTTAATTGAAATATCTATGTGTTGATGAGTAAATGATAAGACTGGGCTAATATGATTAAATATTGACCTTGCCTTATCATCTTTTCCATCAATTGTAAGTTTGTAAATAGTATGGAATATCACTTCCATTGTAGATGGAATAAAAGAATGAACACCCCTATTTATAGCTTCAATTAAACCTGACACAGCCCATCCACCACTTAAATGTAAGTTATCATTTGTTATTTTTTTAATTCTAGAATATTTTGGTCCTGAGTTTACCACTTCTATTTTAAGTGCCTTAAAATTATCAACTTTTGTATATAGGTTTAATATATCACTATCAGATAGTCCGTTATCATGCCATGCTAAATCCTGTATCATCAAGTTTTTAGGTCCAAAAGATGATATCTCATTAAAACATTCTATTAGTTTTTCACCTTTAAATCCTTCAGGAGATTGAACTAAAAACCATTTTGCACCACTAGCTTTAGCAGCTCTTGAAAGTTTTATTCTTTCATCTTGACTATAAGCACTACAACCAATTATTACAGGCACTCTATTTTCAACATTTGTTATAGCAAAGTCCATCAATTTAACTTTTTCATTAAAGCTTAAATTTTGAGTTTCACCTGCAACCGCACCTATTAGCATACCTGAACATTTCGATTCAATTGTATGATCCAACAATTTTTTTAGACTTTGATAATCAATAGATTTATCATCATTAAAAGGTGTATGAAGACTAGGAGCAATGCCATTTAATTCAGTAGATAATTCTTTAGTCATATTTAACCTATAGCTGTACCATTTTCTACTTTCACTTCTGTTCCTATTAATTTAACACCCTCATTTGTTACAGCACCCAAAACAAGAACTTCTGAAATAATACCTGCTATATTTTTTGATGGAAAGTTTGTTACAGCTACAACTTGTCTGCCTTCTAATTCTTCTAAATCATAGTCTTTAATCTGAGCTGATGTTTTTTTTATACCTAATTCTTCTCCAAAATCTATGTCTAATACATATGCTGGATTTCTAGCTCCTTCATTATTTGAGACCGATATTATTGTTCCAATCAATATTTTAAATTGGGAAAAGTTTTCAAAATTAATTTGCATTAGAAGAGTTAAATTTCTTAATAGCTTTTTGATCTGACATTTTAACTACTTTATTAGAATTTAAATAACCACCTTCTTCTATGATTAAATCTCTATAAACCAAATCTCCTTCAAAAACGCCCGAAGAGGTAATTAAAATTTTTTCAACCTCTATATCGCCTTTTAAGATACCACGAACAATTAAATTTTTAGCTATTAACTTGCCAAAAAACTTTCCAGTATCTGATATTGTCAACTCGTCTATTGTTAAATGTCCATCATAGACTCCTGTCAAAAACATACTGCCTGTGCCTATGTAATTGCCCTTAAATCTATCTTCATTTAATATTTGACTTTTATATTCCATAAAAAAAATTTTTATAATATCAAATAAAATAGCTTAAAAATAATGAAATAATCAATAAAAAATTGTTTTTAATTTAAATATATTATTACAATCTATTATTATGAACAAAAATACAAAATTGATAATAATTCTATGGGGGATTTTTTCTTTCTTAACTGTATTTTCACTACCTTTTTTAGCAAATAACAATCAACTTATTGAACGAATTCTATCATTTTGTGGTCTTTAGATAGATTTAATAAAATTTTTTAAATCTTCTTCAATAGAAGTGTCTTGTATATGAAACCTGTCGATGGCTTGAAACCAATCTATATCTTTGTATTCTTCAATGAATGATTTATACTCTTTACTAACTTTGATATCTTGATCTAATTTAGATCTAGAATATAGAATTAAGGCTAAAGACCTTAAATCCATAATTCTCAAATCAAAACTATGTTCTATAACTTTTGTGAAATCTTTTGAGAAAAAATACCCAAGAATTAAATCCTTTATTCTATTATCTGAAGTTGACTGACCTTGTGGGATTGGATCAAGCTCATATGCTTTATTAAGTAACTCTAAACCCTTTTCAACTTTTCCTACCCTGACCAAAACTTCTCCATATCCTGATAAAACTCTTGGGTCATTTGGAACCATATTAAAGGCTTTCAAACCATGATCCTCAGCTAATACAAAATCATGATTACTTAAATAAACTGCAGACAGCATTCTATGACATTCAAAATCATTTTCGTTAAGTTCTAGAGCTTTCTCAATATTTTGTTTTGCATCAGCCATCAGTTCATCTGGTGATCTATCACTAAATCCTCTAAACATTGCTTGTCCTAACGTACATACTTTCCAAGCGTATGCCTGAGCATTATTTACATCTGCCTCTATAGCCTTGTCAAAATTTTCAATTGCCTCTTTGTTAGCTTCTTTTGTAAATTTATGGTGATTATCTTTGCCTCTTAAAAGATACTCATATGAACTTATATTTTCAGTTGGTTTTCTTTTTGATCTTTGTAAGGAGCTAACTTCTATTTCTCCAAGTAAAGCTATGGAGATTTTTCTTACTATTTCGTCTTGTAAATCAAATATATCTTCAATAACTCTATCATATTTATTACTCCACATTATACTATCATCTTTTGCATCACTAAGCTCAATATTAATCCTAACCCTTTTTCCTGAAGCTCTGATACCCCCAGTCACTATGAAGTCAAGATTAAATTCGTTTGAAAATTCTTTGATATCTTTATTTTGATCTTTAAAATTCATTGAGGTTTGTCTAGAAAGAATCTCAAACTCTCTCATCATAGAGAACTCTGTTATAAGATCTTCATAAATACCATCTACTAAAAAACCACTATCTTCATCATTACTAGTATTGGCAAAAGGAAGAATAGCAAATTTTAGTTTCTTATTTGTTATATTTTTTTTAACGTCACTAAATTTATTTGTTCCATCTCCTAAAATTGAAAAAACTTCAAAATCATTTGAAATATTTTTTAATTCTACTTTTCCTAATGGATATATTTTCTCATCAATTTTTTTATTAACTTGTTGCCTAACAACATCAGATATTAATATTTCAGCAACTGGACAATGACTTTCAATACGAGCAGCAATATTAACTCCATTTCCATATATATTATCACCTTCAATTATTATATCATCAAGATGAATACCCACTCTCCATAAAAGTTTTGGATTTACCTCAGAAATTTTATTTTCTTTTTTTATTAGTTTTTGAAATTCAATTGCTGCATTCACAGATTTTACCGGACTCTCAAATTCTGCAATGACAGAATCACCTGCAGTATGGAATATTCTTCCAGAATATTTTTTAATAATAGGATCTATAATCTCACGACAGGAATTTAAACTTTCTAGAGTTTTTTCTTCATTTTCTTGCATATGCTTGCTAAACCCTACACAGTCAGTAGCAAGAATTGTTGCTAATTTTCTTTTTACATCTGACAAATTTTTTTATCCTCAAACAATATAAATTCACTATAGTATTTTTTTTGAAAGTGTTAATAGTAAATCATTAATTTTTAAAAATATTATAAATATATTGCAGTTTTACTATATAGATAATAATTTCAATTTTAATGAACATATTATCAAAAAATTTTATTTTCAGCTTTTGTTTAGCTTTTTTAATTCTAACATTAACATTTATATTGTCATTAAAATACGTTAATGAAAACTCTAAACTAAATATATCCCAATCTCTTAAAAATGTTAATTTATTAACTAATAAAGGTAAAAAAGTTTCAGATTTAAACTTTAGTGGGAGTCCTGTTTTACTTTTTTTTGGATTTACACATTGTCCTGAAATCTGTCCCTCAATACTAAGTAAATTAGAAAATATAATTTATGAGGAAAGAAAACTTAATGATGAAATTAAAATAGTTTTTGTTACTCTTGATCCCAATAGAGATACTGTTGAAGCCCTTAATGATTATATTTCTAGCTTTGATAGCTTTGTTATCGGTATTACTGGAAAAATGGAAGAATTAAATAAGCTTGCAAAATATTGGAATGTTTACTGGGAAAAAGTTCCTTATAATAAAGATGATTATAATATTAATCATACTGCTACCGTATTTATGCTAGATAGTAAGGGAGATTTTTCTGGAACTATTTCTTGGGGTGAAAGCGAGGCTTCAACTAGGATAAAGATCAGAAATTTAATAAAAAATGTTAGTTGATTCCATAACCAAATGACTTAATAACATTTTTTATTTCTTTTGATTTCAAAAAATTTAAAAATTTTTTTGAATATTCATTATTTTTTCCTTTAGCAAGCAAAATTACATCTTGTTTTATTATTGGATAAAGTGAAACTGGAACATCTAAAAACGTACCTTTTTTTTTGTGTTCTAATTTGATTTTATCTGAAAAAGAGATAAACCCATTTTTAACGTTGCCAGAATAAAGAAATGAAACTACTTGGTTAATATTATTTGCATAAACTATATTTTTATTCAAATATTTCCAAACATTTATGTTTTTTAAAAATTCTTTTGAACCTTTACCGTACGGTGAAAATTTTGGATTTGCAATTGCAAGCTTATTTATTTTTACTGCTTTGAAAAAGTTTATAGCATTTAAACCTTGACTTTTTTTTAAATTTGTCCAAAAAACCAACTTCCCAATTGCATAGGTAAATTGAGTATTTTTAACGATAAATGATTTTGGCAATTTACTTGGAGTTATTTGATCAGCTGATAAAAATATTTCAACTGGAGCATGGTTAATTATTTGTGAAAAAAGTTGTGAAGTAGAGCCTTTTACAATTATTAAAGTTATTTTATTTTTTTGTTCAAATTTTTTTTTAATCTCTTTTATTGGCTCAATAAAATTTGAGGCCACTGCAATTTTTAATGTTTCTTTAGAATTTGCTTGAAAATTCAACGAAAAAAAAATAAAAAAAAAAAAAGTCTCATTTTTATTTAAAATTTATTTCATAATCTTCAAAATTTTTAGACATTTCAACTTCACACTCACCTTCATATCGTGAAACCTGTCCTCCCATTTCTTTTATTTGTAACCAAAATTCATTTGAACTTTCTTTTCTCACTTTTTCCATTAAAGTTTTTTTTTCAAATACATGAAAAATTTCAATTTGGTTTTCTGCCTTATCCATAAATGTTCTTAAAATTAAACCATTTTCTTTTTTGAATAAATGATTACTCCAATCTTTTAAAGCCAATACTATAGCTTTCTTTGCTAATTGGTTTTGAACTTTAATTGAAATATTTACTGAATACATTTTGATCTCGTTTATTTAGTTTAAAATTTCAACTTCATCATTTACTTTTACATTACCATTTTTAATTACTTTACAATATACACCTAAATCAAAATGCCCATAGTGCTTATTTAACTCAAATGGAATATTAATATCTCTTTTTCCACTATCTGGATTTACTGTTGTTGCTCTACATCTTTGCGTCCTTCTAAATACTTTGAATTCTGCCGTTCCAATTTTTAATTTTCTTCCAATCCATTTAAATTCCTCCCAAGGCTTTCCTCCCGAAAAGTTAAAGTTCCCTCTAAAACGAAGGTAATTGATTTTTTTATCAATTTTTTTTTCGAAATCTTTTATTGTTTCTAAATTGATAAAAGATATAGCCTTATCTGGAATATCAGAAAAAGAATGTTTTAAGTTTTTTTTAGTAATTGACTTATCCATAATTAATTTAGGTTTTTTATCTAAATTAATATTTAAAAAATTACACATAAAATCACATAATCTGCTTAAATCATTTTCATTTTGGAGCATTCCTTCAAAACATTTTTCCTTCTTAAAATACATTTTTAAATACTCTTCTTTTAAGTCGAGTGAGTATTTTAATAAAGCTAGTTTTTCGTCTTTAACTAAAGCTAAAAAATTTGTTTTCTTCATATAAATTAAAGATTTCTGATTTAAATTTGTATCGTGTCTGGCAAAAGCAAACCTCCTATCACCATAGATAGTAGAGCCAGATATTAATTTAACCTGCTTTAAAAACTCCCCTGCAAAACCTTTTATAGGATACCTAACTATATTTTGTAAAATTTTCATTTTAATATTAATTTATATTCAATAGTAAAAAAAGTTTACTAATAATAACATTATATGAGATATTGTTAATTAAAAAACAATAAGTATTTCAAGAATGACGGTTAGAACTTTTCAAAATAAAGAACATGCTGAAATGTTCTTATTGATGTGTAAAAAAATAGTCGAAGAAGAAAAGACTGCAAATTTTAAATTTAATGTTAAAATAATTAAAAATCCCAGATAAAAAAATCAAATTATAAGTGTTTGAGAATATGAAAATGAAAAATATATGAATGAAGTAAGAACTTTCCTTTCAAAGAACAATAACATTCCAAACTCATTGGCTCCCAAAGAGGTTGTTTTTCTTGGAGAGGTAGAAGTTTCAAATGAAACAAATTAAAATTTAGAGAGTTTTTTGAATTTATCAATATTACAACCATTACCTAATTATCTTGTTAAACGTTATAAGGAATGGAAAGCCACTTCTTTTGAAGAAAATAAAAGTTTGTATAAAAAACTTTCTGATGAAGGACAGCATCCGCGAGCAATGATTATCTCTTGCTGCGATAGCAGAGTTCATGTTACTTCAATTTTTGGTTCTGAAGCTGGAGAGTTTTTTATTCATAGAAATATAGCAAACCTTGTTCCACCTTATAAACCAAGTTCTGATTATCATGGAACATCAGCTGCTATTGAATATGCTGTTACAATTTTGAAAATATCACATATCATTATTTTAGGTCATTCTTCTTGTGGAGGTATTCAGGGATGTTTCAATTATTTTTCAAACAAACAAGAAATTTCAAAAGAAAGGGAAAGCTTTATCAGATCATGGCTTGAACTATTAAGACCTAGTTTTAATAAATTAAATAAAAATGACAATGAGAAACAACAAATTAAAATTCTTGAAAAAAATGCTATACTTGTCTCTTTAGAAAATCTACTTACTTTTCCGTTTGTAAAAAAAGCTATATCAGATAAAAAACTGACTTTACATGGACTCTGGCATGAAATCGATACAGGAATTCTTTTGAATTATGACAGTAAGTCTGAAGAATTTATTGAAATTTAAAATAAGACAAATCTCAGTCTTTTAAACTCTATATTTATGTTTTGATTAATATTTCCAAAGATAAATAGCAATTTATATTTAATTGGTTACTTCAAACAAAACTTCCGGATTCGTCATAGTTTTAATTTCTAAAACATTTCCATTTGGGTCCTCTACAAAAAAAGTTTCTTGTTCAAACTTTGTGCCTTTAAATCTTCTATATGGCTTATCAAGGTAATCAATTTCGCTAGATTCAATTCTACTTTTAACATTTTGAAAAACATCTTCATCTAAGTGAACTCCAAAGTGAGGAACACAAACTGCGCCCATATCAACATCATGTCGCTCTCTATGCTGTCTAGTTTCAGTTTGATGTAAAGTTAATTCGTTTCCCCAAAAATCTACATCAATCCAAAGCCCCTCTTCTTGGTTACCTGTTTTACAGCCTAGTATATCTTTATAAAACTTTAAAGCAGTAGAAATATCCCCAGCTGGTACAGCTAAATGAAAAGTGTTTGCCATCATATTCTCCTAACAATTTAATAAAAATGTAACATTATTTTTTTTATTTTCTATATTATCTGATACTAACATATTCTCACTCTTTTTTTTAATATAAACAATCCATTTATTATTAATCCTAGTAAAAAAAAGAATAAAGATCTTATAAGTATCACAATAAAAATTGTAGTTTCTGAATTACAATTTCTTAATTAATTTTTTAAATATTTTTTTTGACTTACCATAGAGTTTAACTTTTTTTATTTTTTCAAGATTACTTTTATCTTGACCGACAACAACAAGGCCAATCATTCCCATAGCTTTATGAGGAGTACACTGATATAAATATATACCTGGCTTTTTAAAAATAAATTCTGCAGCCTTATTAATCTTAGATTTAAATTTTTTAACACCTTTTGGCATTCCTATAAATTCTACGTTATGACCCTTAGAAACTGACTTCCACAATATCTTATCATTCACATCTATGTTTGCTATTTTAATTGAGTAAACCATTTTTTCTTTACCTAGCTTGTTCAACATTTCTATTTCTAATGTTTTTGCAAAGCTTTCGAGAGATAAAAACATAAAACATAGAATGAATAAAATTCTTTTAATCATAAAAACTTCCTTTTAAATATTAACTTAATTAATATAAAAGTTATTATTATTTTTTAAACCCTTTTCAAGAGTTAATTTTTGCAGGCTCTTGCCTTCCTAAAATAAAAAAAGAAATAATAAACAAGATTATGACAAATAGCATACCCATTTCTTGGCTATCAAAAATCATTACTAAAGCACCATAAATTAATGGTCCTAAAAAACTAGTAATTTTTCCTGAAAAAATTGCAAATCCAAAAAACTGTCCTCCTCTCTCTTCTGGGATAATTTTAGTAATTAATACCCTGCTAGACGATTGAAGTGGTCCTATAAAAAATCCTAAAAAGAAACTTACAAACCAAAAAAGAATTTGATTTTCTATTATAATTAAAATAAATCCAAAAATTATTAATCCTAATAAAGAAATCTTAATTATTTTAAATGGAGAATATTTATCATCAAAATAACCTCCAATAATAACTCCTATTGCTGCAGAAAGATTTATTAAAATAGCAAAATATAAAATCTCTATATTATTTAATTTAAAAACACTTGCCGCATAAATACCCCCAAAAGCAAATAATGTAGCAAGCGCATCAAAATAAATAATTCTTGCAATAAAATATCTAAGAATAGATTTTTCTTCTAATATAATTTTGATACCTTCAGTTAAATAACTTCGAGTATTTTTAACAGTTTTATTCTGAGATGGTTCTTTAACATAATAGAACATTGGAAAACTAAATAATAATAGCCATAATGAAATAAATATCATACAAACTCTTACATCCCCACCATCCTCTTTTGAAACTCCAAAAGGTAACTGTTCAGGAAAAATAAACAGTAAAAGGCATAAAACTAATGAAAATATTCCTCCTAAATACCCTGCACTCCATGAAAGTCCAGATATTTGACCGTATGTATTTTTTTTAGAAGCCATAGACAAAAGTGAGTTATATAACACAAAAATTAGTTCCATACATAGAATTGATATACAAGAAAACACTACTGCTAATATTAAGAAATCATTCCCAGGCTTTGCAAACCATAAAAGAGATGTAGAAAAGCATCCAGCTAAAGTTAAAAAAAACAAAAATTTTTTTCTATTCCCTTTTTTGTCTGAATGGCTTCCTAATATTGGACCCAATATTGCTGTTAAGAAACCAGCAAGACCCACTATACAAGCCCAATAAAAAGTTCCATTTTCAACAGCTATCAAGTTTACAAAATAAACAGAAAAAATAAATGTCGTATGTATTGTAGGTATAGGTGATGTGCCCCAATCAAACATCATAAAAGAAATAGATTTCTTGCTAAGTTTTAACATTTTTAGTTTATATTCATTTAAAAATTAGAAATTATTTCATTAATAATCCAAAAAGAACTCATTCCTATTATAATTGTATAGATTACATTATTAAATAAAAATGAAATTAGAACTCCTATAATTGCTGCGTATAATTTTGAGTTATATATTATTATAATTTCGTAATTATTTACAAAAAAAACTGCCTGAAAAATTATTGGAGTAAGTACAACTATAGGAATTATTTGTATTAAACGGATATAATTTTTAGATCCTTTAATATTTAATATACCTGATAAAGGTAGAAACCTTATTAAAAAAGTTATGAAACCACATAAACAAATTAAAAACCAAGTATTCATTTTTTTTGTTCAAATATTATAAAAAAATAATATGAAATAATACCTGAAAATGCAGAAGCAATTATCCAAAATTCTATATTTAATGTATAAAATATAATGCTTGAAAATCCAGAAATTAAACATGCAATTACCTCATTTTTATTTTTAAGTATAGGAATTATTATGGCAATAAAGCTAAGAGGTATAATAAACTCAAGATTCAAAAAATTAGGTATTTTTTCTCCAAAAAAAATTCCCATTAAAGAAGATAATTGCCATGTAATAAACAAAGTTAATCCTGAACCTAAAAGATGATAATGAAAAAATTCTTGGTTTTTATTTTTATAAAAATATTTAATTGACACTGCGTAAGCTTCATCTGTTAATAAATAAGATAAACTTATTCTCCATCTTAAAGAAAGAGTTTTTAAATACTCATTTATTGAAAGGCCATATAACAAATGTCTCATATTTATAGCTATTATAGATGTTAATAATGTCAAAGGCGAGACTATCAGGTAGAGTTTAGTAAATGCTATTTGACTAGCTCCAGCAAAAATAATAGAAGACATTAAAAAAGCCTGTAGCCAAGATAATCCACTTTCAATGGCTATAATTCCATATATAATACCAAAAGGGAAAACTCCTATCTGTATTGGCAACTCTTGAATAATACCATTTTTAAAGTGTTCCCATTTAGTCATGATCAAATTCCAAAAAAAATATAAATTATTATATTCTAATTTTTTAAAAAAAAACTAATATATTGATTATGGAAAAAAAATATACAATTTTCATTACTGGAGCAAATAGAGGTATTGGCTTAGCAATGGTCAAAGAAGCTCTAAAAAATAATTTTTTTGTAATTGCCTCTTTCAGAGATAGCTCTAAAATAGAACCTCTTCAATCCATAAAAAGTGAAAATTTGCTAACTTTTAAACTGGATGTAACAAGTGAACAGTCGATAAATAATGTAAAAAATAAGATTAATAGAAAAATTGATTTTCTAATTTGTAATGCAGGTATAAATAATGGTTATGGTTCATTTAATAGTGAAGACCATTCACAAGAAAAAATTTTAGAAGTATTTAATGTAAATATTGTTGGTCCAATTTTAACAGCAAGAAACTTAATAAATAAAATTAATGAAAAAGGTAAAATAATATTTATTTCATCAATTATGGGTGTTCAAAATCATGAAGGATCTAGAGCTACAGCATATAGAGCTTCAAAAGCAGCAGTAAATAATTTAATGATATCAATTTCCAATGATTTAAAACCAAAAGGAATAACAGTTGTTGCTTTTCACCCTGGTTGGGTAAGAACTGATATGGGTGGTCCAAATGCAAATTTAACACCTGAAGAAAGTGCTTCATGTTTAATAAAAAATTTTTTAAAATTAAATATTAATGATAGTGGTCGTCTTTTTAATTATGATGGATCTATCATGGAATTTTAATTTTTTAAAAAGGAGAATACAATGCCAAAAGGATATTTTTTAAGCGCACATAGGGGCCCTGCTAATCCTGAGAAAAGAACAGCTTATTTAGAACTTGCAGGTCCAGCAATGTTAAAAGCAGGTGGGAAAGTATTAGCAAGCACTAATAATATTGTAGCTCACGAAAACGGGAAGACAGAACAAACTGTCTTAGTTGAATTTCAAAGCTTTTCTGAAGCCGTGGAAGCATATGAAAGTGAAGATTATCAAAAAGCTCTTAACGCTCTAGATGGAGGGGCTGACAGGGATATTAGAATTTTTGAAGGTGTTTAAATTTTAAGATTTAATTTATAAATAATAAATATTTCAGATGCGACTATTTAAAAATATTAAATGGTTGCTGCCTATCATTTTGATTACTGGAATAATAATATTTTATTTTACAAGTTTAAATGAATTAATTTCTTTTGAAAATTTTCTTAATAACTACTCTGAATTAAAAGTTTATACAGAAAATAATTTAATTCTATCGTGCCTATTGTTTATGCTGGTATATATACTTATTGTAGCCTTCTCAATTCCCATTGCTTCCTTTGTAACGATTTGTGGTGGAGTTCTTTTGGGTTGGCATTCTTTTTATATAATCTTGTTTGCAGCAACAATTGGTTCTACGATAGTCTTTATTGCTGCTAAAACAATTTTATATGATTTTTTTAAAAATAAAACTTATTCTTTCTTCAAAAAACTAGAAGAAGGATTTCAAAAGAATGAACTTCTATATCTAATTTCTTTAAGATTAATTCCTTTAGTTCCTTTTTGGGTAGTAAATGTGATACCAGCATTTTTTAATATGAGATTAAAATTATATTTTATAGGAACTTTTTTTGGCATTATGCCGGGAACCTTTGTTTATGTTTGGGGTTCAATTAGTTTTGAACAAATATTGATCAATGGTCATCAACCAGATTTTTCTATTTTCAATCACCCAACAATTTTGGCTTCTTTTACCACATTAGGTCTATTTATTTTATTACCAATTTTTTTAAAGAAAAAATAATCGTGAATATATTTAAACAAATAATTTATTATATTTTTATTTTTTTTATTACTTACTTAATTTATGTGTATCCTTTTGATATAATCAATTACTTACTGATTAATGAAAGTCCTTTTAAAGTTTCTTCAATATTTTTTAGTATATTATTTTTTTTTATACTTATTTTTTATTTCAAAACTAAAAACACATTTTTTCTTTTCAAAATTATAGTCCATGAAGGGATGGGTTTAGGTTTTATTAGTTTTTGGATTGTCAACATTTTCCTATTTATTAATATTTTTCTTCCAATTAATTCATTCTACTTAGGGTTAATTAGTATAATTTTAATTTTTTTGATAAGTTTATTAAGCTTTATCTTAGGATGTTTAATTTATAATCGTAAAATTAAAATCACATCTTCAAAAATTGTTAGCAAAATTAAATTGATATTTATAAGTGATGTACACTTAGGATCAAACTCAAAAAAACATTTAGAAAAAATTTGTTCCAAAATTAATAATTTAAAATTTGACCTATTATTAATTGGTGGAGATTTAATAGATTCTAGTAACTTTGAAATTAATAATTTAAATATACTTAGAAATATACATAAACCTATTCTTTTTGTAAGTGGTAATCATGAATATTATCTTAGAGATTACCAAACAAAGCTAAAATTATTAAAAAATAAAAATCTTATTTTTTTAGATAACAAATCATTCGAATATAATAAAATTAATATTGTTGGTATAAGTGATAATCAAGAATTAGATGATCAAAAAAGGGTTGCCGAAAAATTAATTAAAAAAGATTTTTTCAATTTAATTTTAGTTCACAAACCTACCTTGTGGGTGAAGATTAGTCATAAAATTGATCTGATGCTAAGTGGTCACACTCATAATGGGCAAATATTTCCTTTTAATTTTTTTGTAAAATTTAAATTTAAAAACATTTATGGGTTATATGAAAAATTAGAATCAAAACTTTATGTTTCGTCTGGTGTTGGATGTTGGGGACCAAAAATGAGATTAGGATCTAAAAATGAAATAGTTGAAATTTTAATTTCAAGCTAACTTAACTTAATGCTGCTCCATAACCTGCAATTCTTCCAAAAACTGCTCCGGATGTTAAACCTGATCCTCCAGGATAGCCATTTAAGAAGACCCCTCCAACAATTTCACCACAAGCAAATAATCCTTTTATAATATCACCGTTCTTTTTTAAAACATTACAACTTTGAGAAACTTTTAATCCTCCATACGTAAAAGTAATTCCTCCAGTTACAGGATAAGCTCTAAATGGAGGTTCATCTAAGATTTGAGCCCAATTTGATTTAGGTATATTAAGACCTATAGTAGATTTATTATCTAATTTTGTGGGATCAAATTGATTATTTGACCTACATGATTTATTATAATTTTTAATTGTTTTATAAGTCTCTTTTATATCAACACCTTCCATTTTAGATATTAAATCTTTTAAACTGTTAGACTCAACAAAATAAGCATCATCAAAAAAATACTCGTCATAAAGAAGGTTTTTTACTTTATTATCAAAAATTTGCCATGCAAAATGTCCTGGTTGTTCCAAAACTTTTGCTCCGTATTGAGCATAAGTATAGTTCCTAAAATTTTTACCCTCGTCTAAAAAACGTTTCCCCTTAGCATTCACCATAATGCCCAAAAAATAACAAATTTTTCTATATCTTTTTCTTTCACTTGGTTCTAAGTCAAGATTACCATAATCTTTCATATGTAAATCCATAGGAGTAGCATGACAACTTTGATAATGGCCATGTTCAGAAGCACCAATATTTAGCGCCATGTTTAACCCATCTCCAGTATTATTTGGTGTCCCCCTTACTTTTGCAAATTCCCAATTTTTACCTAAGTATTTAATTCTCATTTCTTTATTTGATTCAAAACCTCCAGTAGCTAAAATTACTGAGTCTGAAAATAAATCGCCTTTATCAGTTTTTATACCAATAACTTTTCCATCCTCCTGAATTAAATTAGTTACTGTATTTTCATATTCTATTTCTCCTCCAAGAGATAAATAAGAATTCAATTCTTGTTCAAACAATCCAACTCCTTCTTTCTCAGACGCTAGTGTTAGCCCTCCCCAAAAAATATACTTATTATCTTTTTTAAAACTTTGCCTATTATATATAGGTTCAAATTTGATATTGTGAGAGGCTAACCAACTCATTGTTTTATATGAGTTGTTAACTAATATTTTTTGTTCCTGAGTTAAAGGATTTCCATCATTAAAACTAAGAAGATCTTCTTTAAATTGTTTCTTGGTATATGAACCAAATTCTGTAGTTTTTAGCCTTGGATCGTCTAAGTTTTTTATTAAAGGCAATAATTCTTTTCCATTTTCGTAAGAAAACCTCATTGCTCCGGCTGTATATTTAGTATTTCCTCCTGCAAGTTCCTTATTTCCTTTTTCAATTATAAGAACGTTAGCTCCTTTTTCTAAAGCTGCTATACCTGCTGTTAAAGCGGCATTACCTGAGCCTACAATTATGATGTTTTTAGACATTTTTTAAAAATAATATAAGTTTCAATCTAATTTAGATTTAATTATTGAAATTTTCAAATTTTTTATAACTTCAACTTTAGAATTCCATGATTTTTTTAATCTACAAAAACCACTTTTTGAATATTTGCAGATTTTTTTATAGCTTCAATTACTTTTATTGTTTTTGTAGCTCCTTCAGGTCCTATGACTGGTTTAGCTATCTTATTTATAATATCACAAAAATGATTAATTTGATTTACAATGGGGTCACTCATTTTACATGTAAATTTTTTTTTAATGATTGGGTTTAACCAATGAGGTTCATTTTTGTGAGCCCAAAAATTTAGACCAGGCAAAGATAAAGAACCTTTGGATCCTCCTAAAAAATAACAAGTTTCATCTGACGAAGGATAAATATGATTCTCTTTAGAAGTCAGTTCCCAACTCCAAGGAGATGCCACAGAGTCAGATACTAATAACGTTCCAATAGCACCATTTTTAAAATTTAAAATTGCTCCACAAACGTCCTCATTAATATAACCTCTTTTAGAAGGATGCATTTGTGCTTGAACACATTTAATGTCTCCACATAAATAATTCATTAAATCTAAATCATGTATCAAGTTAACAAAAACTGGGCCCGCTCCTTTTTCTTTTTTCCAAATTGAATTCTCAAAATATTCGTTTGGTTTATACATTTGGCAGTTGATATGAACTGTTCGTATATCTCCAATTATTGATTTGTTAATTATTTCATGAGCTTTTTTTATTATTGGATTATGTCTTCTATGATGGCCAACTAGAACATCTACATTTTTTTTCTTACTTAAACTCACTATTTTTAAAGCATCTTTTGAGTTAGTTGTTATGGGCTTTTCAATTAAAAGAGGGCAACCTTTATCTATCACCTCAAGACTATTTTTTAAATGTTGTGAATTTGGAGTTGAAACAATTGCACCATTTATTTCATGATGTTTATTGGCGTCATGGAAGGAATCATAGCAATTAACATTTAAATTTAACTTTGCAATTTTTTTTCTATCATTATCTATGATAGCAATAACATTTACATTTTTGCATTTTTCTATTGCCTCAATGTGCCTAATCCCCATTACTCCAATACCCACTACTGCAATATTTATTTTTTTATTTTTTTTCATTAATAAGCTAAAGTTCTTTAATTCAAATATACTATAGAGTTTAAAGTGAATAAAAAAAAAGATAAAGCTAATGTTGATAATCCATTTAAAAAAATGAGTGCAATTAGATTTTGGACAATTAGTACAATATTTTATTTATTTTTTCCTGTGTCTTTGATTATTATTTTTTGTACTTTAGGAAAGTTAAGAACTAAACAATTTATAATTGCTCTAATTAATGATTTTTTTCAAACTATATTAATTTTTATTATTTTTATAGGTTTAATAATCTGGGTTTTTTATTATTATCTTTCCATTTATTTTTTATAAAAAGTCTTTTAAACCTTTTAATGGAATTTTTAAATATGTATCTCCATTATTTTCTTTTGGAGGCATATTTCCTGCTCGAATATTAACTTGTATAGAAGGTATCATCAGTTTTGGTGTTTTAAGAGATAAATCTCTTTTTTGTCTCATTTTAACAAATTCAAATTCATCTATACTATCATTAATATGAATATTGTTTTGTCTTTGATCTTTTACAGTACTTTCCCATTTTGCTTCTCTTCCATGAGGCATATAATCATGACAAACAAATATTCTAGTATTTTCGGGTAATGTTAATATTTTTTTAATTGAATTGTATAAATCGTTTGCACTTCCGCCTGGGAAATCAGCTCTAGCAGTACCACCATCAGGCATAAATAGTGTATCTCCAACGAATGCTGCATCTCCAATTAGATGGGTCATACACTCGGGAGTGTGCCCTGGTGTCAACATTGTTTTACACTCTAATTCACCTATTTTATATATATCTCCATCATTGAATAAAAAATCAAACTGACTTCCATCCATTTCAAACTCAGTTCCAGAATTAAAAACTTTTCCGAATATTTTTTGTAACTGAGTAATTTCTGCAGATATACCTATTTTGCCGCCTAATTTTTTTTTAATATATGGTGCCGCAGACAAATGATCTGCATGAATATGAGTTTCTATTAACCATTTTACTTTGAGTTTATTCTTTTTTATAAACAAAATGAGTTTGTCTGCATTTGAAAATGAAATTTCTCCAGAAAAATAATCAAAATCCAAAACACTATCAATTATAGCACATTTTTTACTTATTTTATCTATAACAATGTAACTTGCAGTGTTGGAATCTTTGTCAAAAAAACATTGGACTTCAGGCTTTATATTTATGTTGCTCATATTACTAGCTACCAATTTACTTTAAAGTTTTAGTTAGATTAATTTTACATTTTAATTAAAAATATGATTAAATAGGTTTTTAAAAGAAAAAATCATTCTTGTCTACAAATTGCCTTATTTATTTCAAAATCTTGGCACAATTTCAAAATATTTTTTTAATCGTATTAATACAAATTTCAATTTCCTCCTCATATCATTAGCTGCAATAGCAGCTAATGTATATGATCTTTTGACTGCTATAAAAATAATTTACTGTTTTTTTAAAATTTAATATCATAAAATTTTATGTTAATTTAATATTATTTATGCCTAGACACAGAGGAATCTTTGATAAAAATAATGCTGAGCCTTATGAAATCAGCAGGTACAGAATTGAAAACTTTATTCAATGTCCAGCTTGTTTTTATATGCAACAAGTTGAAGGTATAAAATTTCCATCAATTCCTGGTTTCAATATTAATGAAGCAACTGACATTCTTTTAAAACGCGACTTTGATTATTATAGAGGAAAAACAAAAACTCATCCATTTTTGATTAAGCAAGGATTAAATCATCTGATACCTTTTGAACACTCTGATCTGAATTTATGGACACAAAGCTTGCATTTTGGTGCTAAAGGGAGAATGAATTGCGTACACACAAAGACTAATCTAAAAGTTGGAGGTGGTTTAGATGACGTTTGGCTTAATACAAAAACAAATAAAATTCATATAATAGATTTTAAAAGTACGTCTCAAAAAAAAAATTATGGTCCTATAACATTAGATGATTATTGGAAAAATAGTTACAAAAGACAAATGGATTTATATGTTTGGGTTATGAAAAACAAAGGATTTAATTTGGATGATATTGGTTATTTTTTGTATTGTGATGGAGATAGATTTACTAACTCAAGTTTTTTAAAAGAAAAAATTGCATTAATGGAATTTAAGATGACATTAATACCTTACAAAACAAATTTAACTTGGATAGAACCAACTTTGATTAAAATAAAAGAAATATTAACTAAACACAAAAGACCTGACCATAATGATAAATGCGACTTTGGTATTTTTTTAAACCAAGGTATCTTGAGGTAATTTATTAGCGTCCGTGGTCAAAACTTTTTTTGTCAGTATCTACCTTACAAAGTTTATTTGCGCTTGAAGACCATACATTTACAGCAACTTCAATATCTTTTAAATGACTAAATAAACCTGCCTTCCAAACCGTCCTTGAAGTTAGTTTAGAACAAATTGCAGTTCCACAATTTGAACAAAATAATCTCTCTACAATATTCCCACTAGCTGCCTTAATTTTATATGTTGATGGCATACCTTTAACTATCCTAATTTTTTCATCGGGTATTACTATATTAAATGATGGACCGCCTCCAGACGCTTTCTGACAATCTTCACAATAACAAGCTGCGGCACCTTTTGGTAAATCATCACATTCAACTTCAATATCATGACACAAACATTTCCCTATCTCTTTATTCATTTAATTTCCTTCATGGATATTTTCTATTGTTGCTTTAAACATCCCCGTTCTTATTTTAACATAAAAACCTTCGTCATGTTTAATATTATTCTTTTTTGTTATCATAAAACCTAGATACTTATTAAACTTTGGTGAAAAAACTAAAGAAGTTATATTACCAATCTTCCTTTCATTACAATAGCAAGATAAATCTTGAGTCTCCAAGCCTAAAGGTGCCTCAAAGTAAACTTTATAGATATCTTTAAAAGGACCGTTTTTTCTTTGAGATAATAATGCTTTTTTTCCTATAAAATCATAGTCTGAATCTAATGAGCAATATTTTCCAAGTGAACAATCTAGAGGTGTATCTTTTTTTGTGATATCGTTTCCATAACTAAGCAAACCACTCTCAACTCTTTCTATTAAATTCACACATCCAACTTTTAAATTAAATTTAAAACCTTCCTGAATTATGGTATCCCATAATCTTTTTCCATTATTTGAATTTTGAATATATATTTCATAACCGCCTTGTTTACTAAAACCTGTCCTTGATATTAAATGGTTTTTATTTTGAATTCTAAATTCCTTAAAATTAAAAAAAGTTAGTTTATCAATTTCTTCTCCTGCAAGTTCTCTCATTAATGCATTAGAATTTGGACCTTGTATTGCAATTGTTGAAATATCTCTTTCTTCAACGGAAACTTTCAATTTCAAATTTGTTAATATACCTGTTACCCACATATAAATATCTGAGTCAGAAAGGGATACCCAGAAATTATCTTTTTCTATACATAACACTAATGTATCATTTAACAATCCACCTTTCGAATTTGTCATCGGTGTATAATAACATTTACCAGGTATTGCTCTAGATAAATCTCTACATGAAATTATAGACAAAAAATTAGATGCATCTGGGCCTTTGATCTGAATTATTTTTTGGCAAGAAACGTCCCAAAGCTGAACGTATTCTAACAAATGATAATAATCATCTAACATTGTTTCAAATATAGTAGGTAGTAAAGTCTTGTTATAAACGGTGTAAGAAGAGGCACCATTTAAATCATTCCTTGAAGTAAAAGGCGTTGACTTTATCCGTTTAGATAGTGTTAATCTATATTCCATAAATTGAACTTTTAATAGAGGTATATAATTTGATCAACAATAATTTTAAAAAAAAATTAGATAGTAAAAAATTTGTTTTTACAGCTGAAACATCTCCACCAGATTCGGCTGATCAAGAGGATGTTTTAAAAAGAGTGATGTGTCTCAAAAATATTGCTGATGCTGTTAATGTAACTGATGGTGCTAGTGCAAAATCTCATTTATCCTCGTTAGTAGTTTCATCAATATTAGCTAATAATAATATTGAACCAATATTACAATTGACAACCAGAGATAGAAATAGAATTGCCTTGCAGTCAGATCTTCTTGGAGCATGGGTACTAAACATTAAGACTATTCTTTCTATTTATGGTGACCAAGTAAACTCTGGTGATCAACCAGAAGCAAAAGAAGTAAGAGATCTAGACTCAATTGGAATTATTCAAACTGCTCATCAATTTAAAACTAGAAAAACTTTTCCTTCAGGGAGAAAAATTTTGTCTGCACCTGAATATTTTATTGGAGCTGCTGATGCACCTATTGCCATTGATAAAAACTTTGATTGTAAAAATCTTTTAAAAAAAATTGATGCTGGTACTAATTTTTTTCAAACACAATTTGCATTTGATTTTAGAATATTATCAAATTATATGGAAAAATTAAATGAGCATGGTGTAACAAATAAAGCCTATTATATTGTTGGTTTGGGCGTTTTAAAATCAGCTAAAAGTGCGATTTGGATGAATAAAAATCTTTTTGGTGTTAATATTCCAGATCAAATAATTAGAAGATTAGAAGATTCTAGTAACCAAGAAAAGGAAGGCATAAAAATTTGTATCGAATTAATAGAAAAATATAGAGAAATTAAGGGTGTGCATGGAGTTCATCTGATGGGTTATCATCAAGAAGAACAAATAGCAGAAGTTATATCTAATTTTTGAAAATTTATATACATCTAATCTTACCAAATAAAAGTATTTTAATATGGCCGATAAACAAAAAATTCGAGAATTACAGGCAAAAGTCATGCAGGATATAGCGGCAGGTGCTCTAATACCTATTATGAGAATAGGTGACGAACTGGGTCTTTTTGAAAAGCTTTTTAATTTTGGCCCTTCTACATATAAAGAATTTAGTCAAAAAACTAATTTGGATGAACGTTATTTGAAAGAATGGTTATTAGCCCTATCAGCCGCTAAATATATTTCTTATAATAAAATAAATAAGTCTTTTTATTTAACTGAAGAACAATTCTCTGTTTTAGGGGATGAAAGTAGCTCTTCATTAATGATAGGTGGCTTCGAAAATTTGACTGGAGCAGTTCATAATATTGACAAAATTAAAGAAAATTTCAAAAATGGAATGGGAACTGAATGGGGCTCTCTACATCCATGTTGCCTATCCGGATCTGCAAGATTTTTCAAACCAGCTTATTCTATTTTTTTAATAAAAAAATGGATACCTAGTTTAGATAGAGCTGAAAAAATTTTACTAGATGGAGGAAAATTTGCAGATATAGGATGTGGCCACGGCTATTCAACATCAATAATTGCAGAAACTTATCAAAATTCACATGTTATGGGTGTAGATCCTCACAAACCCTCTATAGATGAAGCAAAAAAATTATCAAGTTCAAAAAATTTAAAAAATGTAGAATTTCAAGTAGCATCTTCTACAAATTTTGAAGGTAATTATGATATTATAGCTTTTTTTGATTGTTTGCACGATATGGGAGACCCAATTAGTGCCCTTAAACACGCAAGAAAAAGACTTAATAATAACGGTCTGGTTATGATCGTTGAACCAACTTCAAATGATGATGTAGTTGAAAATTTTAATCTTATAGGTCAAATGTACTATTCATTTTCTACCATAGCTTGTATTCCAGCATCAAAATCACAAGAAGTTGGATTAGCATTAGGAGCTCAGGCTGGACCAAGTAAATTAATAGAAATATTAAAAGAAAGTGGCTTTAAAAACGCAAACGTAACATACAAAACAGCTTCAAATATGGTTATACAGGCAACAAAATAAGTAAGTTTTAAAAATTAAGTGGATTAATAAAAGGTCCTGAAAAGAATTCTTATTGGCAAAAAAGAAAGGAACAAATCATTCTAATCAAGACCTTTAGGAGGTAAATATGCAAATGATACTCATTCTCATAATTTACAAATTTATTAATACATTTGTATTTATCTTTGTCAAACATTTTTAATTAAGTAATTGTATTAATCAGGCCTCAATTTGATACTGTTTTTTGTATGGGAAAAATGGTACCGAAAATGAAGCCTGTTGTTAAGGACACTAATATGATAATGATAATCATTATCATATTAGTAATAAAAGTGATATTAATATTCTTTCTTCTTGTCAAGTGTTAATAAAATATATTTTTTCCAATAAAGCATGAGCCCTCCTAAAATTATTATGAATGAACCGATAATACTTATTTTGTCAGGTATAGTATTGAAAATTAAATAATCAAATATAGTAACAAAAATTAAAGTGTTGTAAAAAAATGGTACTATAAAACTAACACTTGAACGTTTGATAGCCTCTAAAAAAAAAAATTGTGCAAATAACATCATCATGCCCAATAAAATGCAGAGAATAATCTGAGATATAGATGGACTTTGCCAAATATATAATAATGGAATTGATGATATTAATAGACCAATTGAATTATTTATTAATAAAATTTGAATTGTACTCTCAGCCTTTGTTAATATTTTTATAAAAATTGCTTCTAACCCAAGAATTATAGCACCACATAATGAAATTAGTGCAATAGGCTCATAGCTTAATTCATTGAAACTTGGTCTTATTAAAAAGATAGCACCAAAAAATGTTATAATTACAGCAAACCATCCAAATAAATCTACACGTTCTTTAAGAATTAAAACAGCAAACAACATTGCAAATATTGGGTTAGTAAAGTTTATAGCTATTGCATCACTTATAGGCATCATACTTGATGCCCCAAATAATATACTTACTCCCAACCAACCTGCAATCGTTCTAATAAAGTGTATTTTTATTTTAGGTTTTGATAATAAAATTTTTGAATTAAAAAAAAATATTAAGATTAATAAGAAAGCAAAAAGAAACCTGGAATGGCTGATCTGAAATGCATTTAAAGGTTGACCAAATTCATCAGAACCTAATATTTTTGCAATTATAGTTGTAGAAGCAATAAAAGCTGATGCTAAAACCATAAAAACCACAGGGATAAGCATAGTGAACTTTTTTGAAAAAAACATTATGATTTATGGTAAATACTATGATTATTGTTCAAGAACAAAGCTACATCTTTCTATCATTCAGCAATTAAAATAACTCTAAAAGGCTTTTAAAAAATTAATGTCATTCAATAATTGAATTATAGATTATCCAAGATTAATTGGATCTATAAATTTTTAGCCTCTTTAATATTAATAAAATTTTTATATTTAAATATTTATTATACAAGTTAAACTTTTAATAACTGTATTTAATTTATATTATTTTAAAACTAATGATAAAAAAGGATAAAGCAAAATTTATATTAAACTTTTTAGACAGTCTATATCCAGAAACTCCTATACCATTAAATCATAATAATAAATTTGAACTTCTTGTAGCAGTATTATTAAGCGCTCAATGTACAGATGAAAGAGTAAACCAAGTTACACCCAGACTTTTTGAAAAAGCCAATAGTCCCTTCAAAATGAAAAAATTATCTCAACAACTTATATATGAAATAATACGTCCCTGTGGATTAGCTCCTCAAAAATCTAAAGCCATTTTGGGTTTATCTGAAATTTTAGTAAAAAAATTTTGTGGACATATTCCTGAAAGTTTTAAAGAGTTAGAAATGTTACCAGGAGTTGGTCACAAAACAGCAAGCGTAGTTATGTCTCAAGGCTTTGGACACGCAGCTTTTCCTGTAGATACTCATATACATCGACTAGCTCAAAGATGGGGTTTAACTAAAGGCAAAAATGTTATTCAAACAGAAAAAGATTTAAAAAGAATTTTTCATAAAAAAAATTGGAATAAGCTTCATTTGCAAATAATATTTTATGGAAGAGAATTTTGTAAAGCGAGAAGTTGCTTTGGTTTAGAATGTAAAATTTGTAAAAGCTGTTATCCTAATAGAAAAAAACCTGTTATTACAATAAAACCTTAAAGTTCTTATTAACTAGATTTTAGGAATTCTATGATCCCAAGGATGTGCTTCTTCAATTTGAGAAGCAATATCTATTAAAGTATATTCATCAGAAAACCTACTTACAAATTGAACACCCATTGGAAGTCCTTTTTCTGTCCAATAAGTAGGAATACTTAATGCAGGTTGTCCTGTAATATTTTGTAATAAGACGTCAGGTGCATACCAAAAATTTTGAGGTATTAATTTATTTAAAATTCTATCCCTTGTTAGCTTCCATTTAAATAACCAACCAAGCTTTAAAAACCTCAATAGATCGTTTCTAACCTCTACTAACTTAGTTGGCGTAATTGAACCTAATAAGACAGGAGGCTCCGACAATATGGGTAAAATTACTGAATCATAATTATCCATTTGTATCATAACATCGCGAGCAATTTTTTGTACTGTTTGTCTGGCCCAAGCATAATCTAATCCAGTGAATTCTCTTCCAAGATAATCTAAAACCAAAGATGAGTTTTCTATTTCATTAAATTTATAATCTCGACCCTTTAATAACTTTAATTCCTCAATCATTTCAGATACATGACTTGAAATTATAATTATAAAAGCTCTTGCTAACAAAAAGCTATCATATTTTAGATCTATTTCCTCTACAGAATGTCCAAGAGATTCACAAATATTTGCATTAAATATTACAGCCTTTTTAGTTTCATCAGAAACTTTAACTGGTAGTTGAAATTTAGTACTAAAACCTATCTTAAACTTTGATTTTTTTGATAAAGATTTAACTAAAGATCCTTTTTTATATATTGAGTAATAGGGGTCACCAACTGCATTTCCAAATATATCATTATACATATATGCTGTGTCCCTTACTGTTCTAGAAATGATTCCTGAAGTAGAAAAGCCACTCCATCTGTCTCCATCCATTGGTGAACACGAAATACGTCCCCTTGTAGGTTTTAAACCTAGAGTGCCACATGAAGCTGATGGTATTCTTATAGAACCTCCTCCATCATTTGCATGTGCTATTGGAACCATTCTTGACGCTACCGATGCCGCAGATCCTCCACTTGAACCACCAGATGTACATTTTAAATCCCAAGGGTTTTTAGTTGGGAGAAAAGCTTTTGGTTCTGTGGTAACCATCAACCCAAATTCTGGTGTAGCTGATTTTCCACAAATTATAGAACCTGTGGAAATGATTTTTTTTGTTATATTACTGTTATATGACATATTATTTTCTTTAAGAAAATTACTTCCCTGCATCATTGGGAACCCTTTAAGGGAAGCATCTAAATCTTTTAGAAAAATTGGGACACCATAAAAAAATTTATTTTTATTTTTCTTTAAACTTTCTTTGGCAAAATCAAATAGCTTTAAGTGAATTGAATTGATTTTAGGATCTAATTTTTCAATTAATTTTATAGCTGTCTCTAGCACTTCATTTGATGATACTTGTTTCGTTTTAATAAGTTTAGCTAAACCAACCGCGTCACTTTTTTTATAATCTTCTTCAAAAGACATTGTTTATCAATAAGTTAAAAATATTAATATTATTTTCATATTTCATTTATGAAAATCATTTGATTAAATTAAGTTTAATTGACTTTTTTATCATTTATAATTTTCATTTTCCCCATTGGACTTATTCCTAATTGAGTAGAGGCAAAAGGTCCTCCATGACACTTGTTACCAGAGTCTAATAATTCTTCAGATAAATCTGAATTTAGTATTTTATTTGCATAAACCTCAGCATTATCCTTAGGCAAAAAATTTATATGTGAAGATTCTGAATTATTGATATTTTTTCTTGTATTATTTGAGACTCCGTAAACAATAGAAAAACCTATAAATTTTGCCTCTATAGCTGCAGTAACAAGTAAAATTAGATCTTCATATGAAAGCCAACTTGATAAACCTCTTGCTGTTGTTACTGGAGCGCAAGATGCTATTCTTAAACAAGCAGCCTCAATTTGATTTTTTTCATAATACATTCTTGCCAAATCTTCAGAAAAACATTTTGATAATCCATAATATGTATCAGGTCTATGAGGTACAAAAGGGGTAAGATTTATAGAATTCGAATACATGCCAACTGCATGAATTGAACTAGCATAAATTACTCTCTTTATTTTATTTTGTCTGGCAGCTTCCCAAATATTATAAGAACCGATAAAGTTAGGTCCTAATAACATATTAAATGGATGTTCATCTACGATTGCACCAAAATGACATATCATATTTGCACCTTGAATTACTGAATTAATTTCTTCAAACTTTGATAAATCAGCATTGATAAACTGCTCGTTATTATATAAAGGCCCTATTTCATTGTTAATATCTGTTGATATTAATTCTTTACACAAGGTTGATAAAGGATGTCTTAAATAAGAACCAAGTCTTCCTGAAGCTCCTGTTAAAACTATTTTATCTAACATTATCACTCTCCCTATAAATGAGACTTTAATTTTATAGTTGTAAAAATCTATTATTAAAAACTTATATTATTAATTACCATATACATTTTAAAGATAACATTCTCTTAGAGAGGTATCTAATCAAAAAAATTATTATTTCATTTAATTTTAGATTATTGATTATTTTTAAAGTTTGAAAAAACTAAGTTACTAATTGATTAATTTCTATAATGTTTGCGTTAGGATCATATAAATAAATTTGATAGATATTTGGCATTGCATAAATCTTTGCATCAGTAAAAGGTATTTTATTTTTTTCTAATTTAACTATAAATTTATTTATATCTTTTACCCTAAACGCTGGGTGTCCTCCAATAGTTGGATTATGCAAAAATCCATTTCTTAAACAAAATGTAAAGTCAGCTTTATTTATATGAATTCCCCCAAGATTAATATTTGTAGGAAAAATAGATAACTGTTTTTTATCAATGTTAACATCGCCTAGTTTTTCTGGAACTATCCAATCACCTTCCTTTATCTTCAAAAAATTAGTAATAAAGTTAACCGATAATCTTACATTATAGCTTTCAAGATTAATGTGATGAAATTCCCATTTATTAGTTTCTAAATTACTTTTTGTATTTAAAAAAGATTTGTTATCTATCAACTCAATAAAATTTAAACTAGTTTCCTGAATAATTATAGAAGGTGTTAGTGGATTAGTAATATAAATAGATTTTAAAAATTTAATTTCTTTCTGATTTAAATTTTCAATTATCTGGCTGAGGTCTTTTATTAAAATAGATGGATAACTTCTTCTACTTTGAAATTTATTATCTTCACTTAAAAAGTTTAATAATTTATATAGCCTTAATTCGCAATTACCACCTGAAATAAAGATTTCATTTTCATCAGTACTTTCAGTAGATGTGGAATAATCTTCATTTAACAAAAATTCGTAAAATCGTTTGGACTCTTTTAAATCAAACACAGGTATTGAAATTCTAGAAATATCCCAATACATTTCAAAATATCCTTTTCAATATTATTATAATGACTCACAAAATATTGTAATACCTTAAACAAATAATTGTCACTAATTTAAAAAATTATTAAGTTTAATTTCACACATTAAGTTTGTGCATATAGTATGTAATATACTAATTTTTTAAATTAAAAAGAAAAGACTATATATGTTAGATTTTTTAGACCTAGAAACCCCTTGTCTTATTTTAGATATGGATATTCTGAAAAAAAACTGTGAAGTAATGAGAAAAAAATGTTTTAGTTTAGGTACTTCTTTAAGACCGCATGTCAAAACTCCAAAAAATGTTCAGATTGCTAGGATAGCACTTGATCACGAATCTGGACCTATAACTGTTTCCACCCTTAAGGAAGCTGAATATTTTGCTCATGAAGGTTTTAAAGATATCCTTTATGCTGTTGGTATTATTCCATCAAAACTATCTAGAGTTGCAAAAATTCAATTAGAACATAATTGTGTCATAAAAATTATTTTAGACTCCATCCAAATGGCAAAAGCTGTTGTAAACTATTCTTCTTTCAACAATACAAAATTTGAAGTTCTTATAGAGATTGACTGCGGTGAAGGGAGAGGTGGAATAAAGTCAAAAGAGGAGAGTATTTTAAAAGAAATTACTTCAATTTTTAAAAATCATAAATCCGCTAACTTAGTTGGTGTTATAACACATGCTGGACAAAGTTATTCTACTAATAATAAAAAAACAATTATTTCAATTGCTAACCATGAAAGGGATGAAGCTTTAAGAACTGCCAAATTTCTTAACAATATTGACCAAGCATCCCCAATTGTAAGTATAGGTTCAACGCCAACAATTTTACATGCAACAAATTTGAATGGGATATCAGAAGTTAGGTGCGGTGTTTACATGATGTGGGACTTAGCACAAGCCTCAAAAGGAGTTTGTCAAATAAATGAAATCGCTGTAACCGTTCTTGCAAGTGTCATACATCACAAAATTCAAGATAATAAAATTATAATTGATGCTGGAGCACTTTCTCTCTCTAAGGATTTAACAGCCAATAAATTTATGCCTCATGCAAAATATGGATTAATTTGTGATGTAAAAACATGTAAACCATTTCCTGAACTAAATATCTGTGAATTACACCAAGAACATGGAACAATCAATGTACCTGAAAAAAAATGGTTTGAAATTTTTCCAATAGGTAGTCTTTTAAGAATATTACCTAACCATTCTTGTTTGACATGTGCAGGCCATGAAAAATATCATATTTTACAAAATAATCAAATTTCTAAAGTTTGGAAAAGAGTAAATGGATGGTGATATAAAAATATATTTTTTGAAAAAAGTAAATATTATTTAAGTCCATCTTTACCATTTATATCTTCTTCCTTGAGACCGCCAAGCCTTGCATTTAACCTACCTCTAGAGGCGGCTGCAAATAATAATACTATCTCGTCTGGTCTTGGAGCGTCATTAATGGTAATTGTATATGTATCATAGTGTGAACGAACATAAATAGCATCCTTATGGGCTAAAGGGATATCAACTTCAGTTCCAGGACCACCTAACTTCCCTGTTGATGGAACCCAAGCAATGCCTCCTCCTATAGCCTCTCTCAATGGGTTGGCAAATACTGTGGTAAGACAAGCATTACCATGCTCGTAAGCTCCATTTATTCCTACCAAGCAAGATTTACCATAACTAACTATAGCATTTTTATTAGACGCTCTGATTATACGCTTACCAAACTCCTCTCCAAGAGAGCCTGAGGGTTCAATTAATAATTTAAGATCCTTGTGAAACGAACCTGCATATGGATTTTGGATAACAACTCCAACAGCAAACTTACATAATGGAATTTTTTCTCTAGGCTCTTCAACTTCATTATATAAAGTTTCCTCAAAAAACTCATACCATTTTCTTATCTTGTAACCTCGAACTTCATTTCTCATTTAAACTTCTCCCTATTATTTGAACATTTCTATAACTTCTGATTTTTCAATACAAATATCACGTATTGTAGGTGGAGTATTTCTACTTTTTCCAACAAAACGTGGAATACCTGCAGTTATTACCCCTCCAATAGCACAAGGATCACCATTTTTTAGTGCTTTTAAACCATCATTTTGAGTTCCTCCTAGAGGAGCATCAATAATTACAATATCTCCTTGAAACCCACTTCGAAGATAACCCGTGTTTAAACCATAACATTTACTTACATTACCTGTAGCCGCCGCTATTAACTCCTCTGGTTCAAAATTTGACAAAGATGCAATCTGAGAAATAGTATAAATCATTCCTAAGGGCATAATACCACTTCCTGTTGGGGTATCAGTTGCTATTAGCAGCCTCTCAAAAACATTATTTTTTTTTGCCATTTCAGCACAAAGAATAGTTGTACGCAAATTACCTGCAGTACAAACCTGCATCGCGATGTCTGTTTCTTTTGCAACTATTTCAAAAAATTTATCCTCTATGGATACTGGCCCTCCATTTATATGAAAGGCTACATCAGGATTAATATTTATCAGATCATTTCCAGTAATTGGAAAGGAGCCAGGAATAGAAGCGCCTCCTGTATGAAGAGTCGTTAAAAGACCTGCTTTTTTTGCTAGTAAGACCATTTCAATGTAATCACCTGCTTCTTTTACGTTACCAAAACCTGCCTTAGCTAACCAAACCCCTTGTTTTTTTAAATCAAAAAAATCCTGTTGAGATAATTCTGGTTCTAAAATAATTGAACCTGCATAGACTTGCATACCCCCAGGTTTAAAATTTTCAAAGCATTTTTTTGCTGCCACAGCTAACGCTTTAACACCATCAACATCATTAGGTCTTCCAGGCACATGAACTTCGGATGCAGAAATACAAGTTGTCGTTCCTCCGTGAAGGTAACTTTGAAGATATCCAGTAGTATTTTGTCTAGGAGTATAATCTCCAAAAGTTATATGAACATGAGAATCAATTAATCCAGGAATAGCTATTGCTCCATTAGCATTAATAATTACATCACTTTCATTTATTTTTTTTTCTGATGAACCTCCTACACTCTCTATTAACCCATCTTTTATAATGATCGTATCTCCTTCAATAAAAGGTGTTAAAAAATCACCTGAAACTATCTTATACAGATTTTTAATAGCAACTTGCATTTACTCTTTCATTTTACTTTTTTATAATGATATTATATTTTTTTAATTTTAGTAATTTTTTTATAACAACTAATACAATAAAATGGATGGAATAAATATATGGAGAAGAAATTTTTAGAAGCTTCTCAAGTTATAAAACTTATTGAAAAAGTTTTGTTATCTTTGATTGCTATACTTACATTAATAGCCGTAAGCCAAGAACTTTTATATATTTTAGAAAAAGGTAAAGTAGAATTAGCAGATTTATTACTTCTTTTTATCTATACTGAAGTTTTGGGAATGATAGGCATTTTTTATGTAAGTAGCAGAATTCCTATCACTTTGCCTTTATTTATTGCCATGACAGCAATTTCAAGATTAATCATATTACAAGGCAAAGGCATGGAACCTATTACATTATTATATGAAGCAGGAGCTATTTTAATAATAGCAATAGCATGTTTAGTCGTAAGGTTTAAACCAAAAAACACTTACCCTTACCAAAATGAGCAAGATTAATGATTTAAAAAGTTCTCCAGAATGGCTTCTTACCATTTTTTATCAAATTCATCAGAAGTGTCTTCTATAAACTGAACTATTTTCATTGCAGTTTCTTCGCATTTTTCTAATCAGAACATTCAATAATTACCATAAACTTTAATTCTTCTGTTCTAATTATTTTTACTGAAAGTACTGCCAATTAACTAATCATTAGCTTTAATCTCATCATCTTTTTTCCAAGATTTTTCTTCCCAATATGAAATGTAGTTTAATAATCTCCTTAAAAAATAAAATAAATTTTTACTTTATACTTTAAATAGTTATGAACCTTGTTTAACTAATCTAACTATTATTTCACCAAACCACCTATTTAAAGACATCCTTACTGGGAAAAAAAAGTAATGTTTTTGCTTACCAAAATAGATTTTAATATCCGAAAACTTATCTTGTTTAGGCTTCCATTTTGATTTTAAACGATGTCCTCCAATAGGATAAAATTTTATACCACAAATCATTGTCTTACCTTTATAAGATTTTGGTCGATCATTTTTCAGATTAATGATTCCTAAGTCTTTTGTTATAAAATCATACCTTCTTCTTCCATCAAAAATCCTAACTTTTTTTTCACAAGTTTTGTTATTTTTTAGTTTCTTCATTATTTGTAATAATGCAGTTAATGGATCAATCACATCTTTAATAGTTTCTGAAGGTATTGGATAAACTTTTTTTAAATTTAAAGGAGGATCATTTTTGAATTTCAACTTTTTTTCTTCGTTTATCCATCTAACTATAGAAATTTTTTTCTTATTTTTAAAAAAACTTTCTGTGCTATATAAATCTGGAATCCATTCTATATTTTTTTTAATGGATCTACTGAATAGTTCACTTTTAAACTTATAAAAAATGTTTGATATACCTTCTGAAACGCTTACCACCCTGAAGGATATGACATTATTTTTTTCAATTACTGAAAGATTAATTTGTGCAATAGTAATATTGCCGTATTGAACCTCAAAATAAAATACATCCTTATTATTTTTAGCAATACTAATATTTGGGAATACTATAAAAAATATAATTAATGCAATTTTAATAATTTTTACTAAGTTTATATTAAATTTTATTTTTATTTTCACTTTAAAGCCATTGTAAATCTCATTATTAAACCACAACTATCAATTATGGATAAAAACTTTTATTATAATTTTTTTCATGAACAGTTAAAAAAAATTAAATCAGAGAATAGATATAGAGTCTTTAATCAGTTAGAAAAATATCATACTTCTTATCCTTTTGCTAACTGGGTCAATGATGAGAATAAAAAAAAGATTATTATTTGGTGTTCAAATGATTACTTAGGCATGAGTCAAAAAAAAATAATAATAGACGCAGCAAAAAAATCATTGTCTGAATATGGCACCGGCTCAGGTGGTACCAGAAATATTTCAGGCAACCATATGCCTATTGTAGAACTTGAAAAGGAAATTGCATCTTTGCACAAAAAAGATGCAGCTCTAGTATTTACTTCTGGATACGTTGCTAATGAAAGTACAATTAACTCCTTAATAAAACTCTTTCCAGATTGTATTGTTTTTTCTGATCAACAAAATCATGCTTCCATTATTTCAGGAATCAATAAAAGTAGTTCAAAAAAAATAATTTTTCTTCATAATGATATGAATGATTTAGAAAATAAATTAAAATCTGTTGAATACCAACTTCCTAAAATTATAATTTTCGAATCTGTCTATTCTATGGATGGTAGTATTGGGAAAATTAAAGAAATTATAAATTTAGCTAAAAAATATAATTGCCTAACATATATTGATGAAGTACATGCAGTCGGCATGTATGGGAAAACAGGTGGAGGAATATCCGAACAAACTGGAGTACAAAATGATATTGACATTTTACAGGGAACCTTAGCAAAAGCTTATGGAAATATTGGTGGTTATATAGCATCTAATAATTTTATTTGTGATTATATTAGATCCACTGCTAGTGGTTTTATTTTCACCACAGCAATCCCACCCTCTGTTGCAGAAGCTTCTATAAAATCAATTCAGTATTTAAAGATTAATAATGATGAGCGAAAGATACAAAAAGAAAATGTAAGTTTTTTAAAAAAAAAACTATTATTACAAAAAATAGATTTTATTCAAAACAAATCACATATTATTCCAGTAATGATTAATGATGCTCGTAAATGTAGTGAAATTAGTGAATTACTTTTAAAAAAATATGGTCATTATATACAGCCAATAAATTACCCTACTGTGCCTAAGGGCAGAGAAAGATTAAGGATAACCCCTGGTCCACTTCATACACTAGAGATGATCAATGATTTAGTTATATGTTTAAAAGATACAATTAAATTAGTTAATCAATCATATTAATTTAAATCTTTTATTTTTTGAAAAATTTTTTTTTTAAATATCTATAAAGAACAAAACATAATATTCCCAAGATCAGATAAATATATTTTTCAAAATCTTCCATTAGTTTAATCCTAATATCATAAATTAATACTTCTATAACAATAATTAATTAAGTTTTCATTTATATTTTATAAACAACTTATTTATAAAAACTTAAATTAGTTTTATAATTTTGATTTATATTCGCGCCAAAATGTAAATAAACCTGCTATAATTACTATAGCTGCTCCAATAATGATCATTTTATCTATTTTTTCTGAAAAAATTATTACCCCAATAAATGAAGTAAATACTAGTTGTAAATATGAAAAAGGTTGAATAACTGACGCCTGGGCAACTTGTAAGGTTTTAACCATTAAAAAATGAGAACTAGCACTTATAATACACATTAAAAGTAACCAAGTCCAATATTCCTTTAATATTCCCTCCCAAGTAAAAATACTAACCATACTCATTGTAACTGTTCCACCAAGGCCCATCCAAAAAAAACTTGTGATTGTATTATCTTTTTTTGAAACATACCTTGTCAAAATCAAATAAATTGCAAATAATATTGCGCCTATTAATGCGAAAAATGAGCCTCCAGAAAAAATTTCTAGACTGGGCCTTATAATTATTATCACTCCTATGAATCCTAAACCTATCGCACTCCATCTTCTCCAACCAATTTTCTCTCCTAAAAAAGGAACAGACAAACCGGCTACTATCAAAGGATAACAAGCAATAACTGCATGTGTTTCAATCAAACCAATTAAAGTGAATGAATAAATCACAATACAATTGTTTATTGCTAAAATTAAACCCCTACCAAATTGAATAAATGGTTGTTGTGTATATATTATCCTTTTAAAACTATTTTTAATAAATAGACATGAAATAACTATTAATGCACTAACAAACCAGTATCTAAATGATACTAATGACAGAATACTGTTTTTTTCTGCTAAATATCTCGAAACACCATCCATTGATGAAAACAAAAATGTTGTAACAATCATTAACCCTATTCCAAGTAATGTATTATTTTGCATAACAAAACTTATATGATTGGTTTATAGTAAAATAAATTTAAATATTATATTAATAATTAATTACCCTGTTGCGATTGGAAAATTGAACGAATTGATGATTTTGATTGAATAGGTGGCAACTTACATGGTTCCCCCTCAAAGATAGGATAAGCAGGTCTCTTACCTCGAACAATGATACCGTTATATTTACTCGGTTGGTTATATGGCATTAATGGCAAACAATTTGCCGCTGAGTAAGCAAAAAGCAAAAAAGGTCGTGCCATTGTTGGATGATTATTTGGAAGTGAACCATGAATTGATCTACAATGATGGATAGTAACACTTCCTAAAGGTCCCATTAGATAGTTGATTTTGTCAAGTTCAAGATTTTTGATTTCTTCATCATCAATATGGCCACTCCATTTGCCAGACTTATCATAATGATCATAAATTGGTCCCTTATGGCTTCCGGATATAACTCCCATTGGTCCCATCTTTTCATTTATCTCTTCAAGTGCCACACCAATTGTGAGAACATTATAGGCAGTGTGTGGCCAGAATGGAATATCTTGGTGCCATTTAATTTCCGACCCTCCTCCAGACCATTTAAAGTTAAGCTTACCATGATGAAATTTTATATCTGGTCCAAGTAGATCTTCAGCAAGATCTAAAATAGGACCTTCCATAGCAAATTTACTATAAATTTCATGTTGATCTTGGGGCATATTCAGGCGAAGAAGACGAGGATTATCTGAGGAGTGATTAGGTTCTAAAATAAATTTATCATTTGTTTCTTTTACCTTTCGGCTTTCCTGAATCATTTTATATGTTATATACTGCAAATCAGATAACCATTTATTTCTTACAAATGACTCAATAGATAAAAATCCCATTTCTTCATATTTTTTTACCTGTTCTTCTTTTAACACTTTTAGTGAGGATTTATCTAATACTTGATTTTTCATTTTGAATAACTTTTTTCTTAACCCTTTTAATATAGTTTTTATATTATAATTCCATATTACTCTAAATTATTAATAAGATAGTTTCTAGTTTTTAAGTTACGACAAAAAAAAGCCCACTATATTGTGAATGTGGGCTATTTTAAATCATTAAATTTATTGTGAAATCTCAAAAAAATATTGGTTGCGGGGGTAGGATTCGAACCTACGACCTTCAGGTTATGAGCCTGACGAGCTACCGGGCTGCTCCACCCCGC
>MDSV01053760.1_pt1 | contig 43370 bp, 33 predicted proteins | sample 810851 | NCBI WGS metagenome assembly MDSV01 (sample SAMN05326640, study PRJNA326480) | marine metagenome | isolation source: seawater | place: Atlantic Ocean: North East | collected 2012
ATCCTCTAGTGCGACATTAATGCCAGTGCTTGTTGATAGACAGCCCCTAAGATTTGCTAATGACAGCGTCTTTGATGAAGTGCGTGACAGTGTTTACCGGAATTAACAATAGCTGCAGGGACGCATTCTTTTTACAATTAAATTAACGCTTGTTTTAAATGAGAATTATAATTTCAAATGGTTATACTGTATAGATTTTTGTTTTATTAAATTAATATTATGTATCTAGTGAAAAAAAACGAGGTAAAAATGATTGATAAGACTTTTTCTGTGGCTGTTATAGGAGGTATTTGTACAGGGAAGAGTGCATTTTCTGAGACCTTTTCTGCTTTTGGCGCAGAGGTTCTTAGTGCTGATCGATTTGTTCATCAGTTGCTTGGTCAAGAAGTGTACCAGGCTCAGATAAGAGAGTTATTTCAAATGCCAAGTAAGACAGATTTCTCACTAAGTTATGTTCGTCAGTCGATGCTTGAGGATAAAAACAAACGCACCCAGCTTGAGCAGTTACTGCATCCAGAAGTCACCAATAGAATTGAAGAAAAAATTAAAAAATCATCAGCAAGATATTGTGTTGTTGAGATGCCTCTCTACGTTGAGATCAACTGCCCACTCTCTTTTGATCGTGTTTTATTAATCGATGTGCCTGAGAATCTTCAGATTGAGAGATTGAAAAATAGGAAAATCACTGAGAGCCAAGCTAAAGAGTTTATTTCAATACAGTCTATAAAAAAAGATAGATACCACGTTGCACATGAAATAATCTGGAATACGATCGCATATGAGAATATTACCAATGTCGTGAAACGCCTTCATATGCACTATCAGACCCTCAGTGCAATGGCATAATTAATGTGATAGACTGACTCATGATTTATGAATATCCGTGTCATGATGTCAGTAGATTTTGTTTGAGGGTGGAGAAACTATCAAAACAAATTATTGCCCTCAGAAAGATAGCAACGCCAATGGCTATGCATATGGCCATAGAGCATCAGGTTGAGCTGATTCAGCTACTAGATCGTCCAGATATAAGGACAAAGCTTAGTAAATTATTCCAAGTTTTTTTGTCTCGTTACCAAGATTTCTTATCACATGAATCAGTTGACCGCAGGCAGGTGAGAGACATAATTGATCAAATCAAAGAACATATGGCTTTTTTACAGAAGCGCGCAAGGTCATCACTCCAAGAAATACATCAATCAAGTTTGACTAGTATGCTCCTTCAGAATATTTCTTCTCCTGGGCGACTTACTGATTTTAGTGTGCCTTTTTTAAAGGTGTTAAAGCAGCATATAAATACTCAAAATCAGCCCATGTGGTTGAATGACTGGTTTGGTCTTATCAGTCCATTTATCCGCCTAAGTGAACTGATGTTGGAATTATTACGTTTAGATACTTATGAGTATGATTTAATCACGGAGGCAGGCCAGTGCCACCTTGAGCTTAAAAGTAGTGAAGAGGTGTTTTTAATTCAAATTCTTATTGATGATGACTTAATATTCCCAACCATTATTTATGGGAAGCACCGGTTATCTGTCCATTTTCAGGAGATGTCACAAAGAATGGAGCAAACTAATGCTTTTGTTGTCAAGCGGCAGATCACAACCCGAGTAAAATTATCAAAAATTTAAAATAGAGCTTAATCTGTTTGTAATTGGGTCTTTAGATACATTGAAATATATTTATTAGCTGGAAGAAGCTTGACCGTCTCGATGTCGTTAATATTGATCCACTGATTATTTTGGTTTTCTTTCCCGAATGGAATTCCTTCGAATTCACAAACAAGCCATACAGCAAGCCACCGGTGATTGGGATTACATAGGCTCATAATTTGTTTAGTTTCAATAACCTTTACTCCCACCTCTTCATCAAGTTCCCGCTTAAGGGCCATTAACGAGGTTTCGCTTTGCTCAACTTTTCCGCCAGGAAATTCCCAAAACCCAGGCATACTTTGCGTGGCTTGGCGCTGTGTAATGAAGACTTCTTTGCCTTTTAAGAGTAAGCCAACAGAAGCATGGTAAAAGTCAAAAGAGGGAAGGTTTATTGTCGGTATTTCCACTGAGGTACTCGCAGGTGTCATAGTAAATAAGGTTAATCTGGTGTGCTAACCGTGCGATGGCATGAGGAAGAGTAAGCGGAGTGTTTTTTGTAATAAAGATTACACAGAATAAAGAAATCTGTGCAAATAGTAATATAACGAGTACACAACTGAAGAAAACCAGCTCCAGTAAAGATTGCCATATGGCGGGGGATAGAATTTTTTGATACCAGTGCTGCATAAGTAAGATCCATTTATGGTCATTGTAATTCTAAATAAGGAAGATGTAAATTAAAAAGGGGACGACTCTTATGTTGTGGCCGCTTGGGTGATTTATTATTAAGAAGTGAAGATATTTCTTATTTTCACATGAGAATATTAAGGTATTATTAACGGGGCAGATAAAAAAATTAATCTAATATATGCTAAAAATTACCACTTTATTTTTATATACTAGGATAAAGCGTGCTATTCGATTATATTGCTTAAAATGTAGGCTAAGAAATTGACCATTTATTTATTGGTTTTTTTCTTCTACATCATCAGGAGCCATACTAACCTGATAAGAACCACTCATATTGACCGGTTCGGGCTCTGGTTGATTAATCTTAATATGGGTAAGTGTTTGCCATACATGAGACCTGATATCACTCAGTAGTTTCCTAAATAGCTCTAAGGCTTCTTTTTTGTACTCATGTGCTGGATTTTTTTGAGCATATCCACGGAAGTGTATACCTTGTCTTAAGACATCCATTGTCATTAAATGATCCTTCCAGAAATGATCAACGGTGGATAGGGTAAGTTGCTTCTCAAGACCAGTTTTTTGTTCAGCAGATAGCTGGTTTAGATTGTTTTCCTGGCAGGCCATCAAGCTATCTATGATGATTTGACGAATTTCCTCTGGCGTATCAGTCTCACTAAACTGATGATTGAGATTGTATTTTTCCGCAATAATTGACGATAATAGTTCCAAGTTCCAGTCCGCAGAATCAGTTTCATTTGGGGCCATTTGTTCTTGCAGAGTTGTTGCAATACTATCAGCCATATCAGTGATAAGATCTGATATGTGCTCTGCATTCATAATATCGTCTCTTAATCCATAGACGAGTGTACGCTGTTCATTTGCAATATCATCGTACTTTAGTAACTCTTTTCGGATGTCAAAGTGATGTCCTTCTACTTTCTTCTGTGCGGTTTCAATGGAGCGGGTCAACATAGGTGCTTGTAACATCTCTCCTGGTTTCACACCAAACATTTTCATTATTTGCTGCATTTTATCAGATGCAAATATTCTCAGTAAATTATCATCCATTGCTAAATAAAACTGGTTGGATCCAGGGTCCCCTTGTCGCCCAGATCTTCCAATTAGCTGGTTATCAACTCTACGAGATTCATTTCTTTCAGCGCCAATGACGTGAAGCCCTCCCAATTCAAGTACCTCTTCGTGTTCTTGTTTCCATTTGGCTTTGAGGTCACTAATATCCTGCTCAGTTGCTGACTTGCCAAGCGCATCTATCTTTGCATCCATATTTCCACCAAGAATAATATCTGTACCACGACCAGCCATATTGGTTGAAATAGTGAGCGCACCTTTACAGCCCGCTTGAGCAATTATATCTGCCTCTCTTTGATGGTTTTTTGCATTGAGCACCTCATGGGCAATCTTCTTATCGTGTAACATTTTCGATAATAGCTCAGAGCTTTCAACTGAGCATGTGCCGACCAGAATAGGTTGACCTTTTTCCCGCCGTTCCTGGATATCTTCAACAATCGCATCATATTTGCTTACCTGATCAAGATACACTTTATCGCTAAAGCTTTTTCTTTGCATTGGCCGGTTGGTAGGGATAATAATCGCTTCCAGATTATAGATTTCGAGAAACTCATCTGCTTCTGTATCAGCAGTTCCAGTCATTCCGGATAGCTTGTCATACATTCTAAAATAATTTTGGAACGTGATGGAAGCCAATGTTTGGTTTTCAGCTTGAATTTTAACCTTCTCTTTGGCTTCAACTGCTTGGTGTATTCCATCAGACCAGCGGCGACCTGGCATGGCTCTTCCCGTGTGCTCATCAATGATAATGACCTCACCATTTTTGACCATATATTCAACATTTTTATTAAATAGATTGAGAGCCTTTAAGCAAGCATTACAGTAGTGAAGTAGTCTCGAATTCTCAATATCGTATAAGTTACTATCTTCTCCGAGTAGCTTGTCTTTTCGAAGCAATTCTTCTAGGCGTGCATGCCCATTTTCTGTAAGATGAATCTGCTGTTCTTTTTCTAGAATATAAAAGTCACCTTCACCATCATCTACTTCAGCTGCCTTTCCTGATAAATGACTGACAATGGCGATCATTCTAACAAAAAGGTTGGCGCTTTCTTCTATTGGTCCTGAGATAATCAGAGGGGTTCTTGCTTCACTAATTAAAATTGAGTCAATTTCATCAATAATCGCATATGCACGGTGACGACTAACACGGTCATCTAGCTCTCCGACCATATTATCTCTGAGATAGTCGAATCCAAGTTCGTTATTTGTCCCATAAGTGATGTCACATTCGTAAGATTTCTTTCTATCTTCCTTGGCCATTTGAGGCACAATTAGACCGGTAGTCAGGCCCATGAACGCAAATACTTGCCCCATCCATTTTGAGTCTCTCTCTGCTAGATAGGGGTTAACTGTAACAATGTGAACGCCTTTTTGAGGAATAGCATTTAAATATGCAGCTAAGGTTGCGACTAAAGTCTTACCTTCACCTGTCTTCATTTCAGCAATTTTCCCTTCATGTAGCGCGATTGCCCCGATGATCTGAACATCAAAATGTCTCAGCCCAATGGTTCTCTTGGCGGCTTCTCTAACACATGCAAATGCCTCAGGTAATAGTTTGTTTAGTGTTTCGCCGTTATTATAACGCTCACGAAATTCTAGTGTTTTATTTTTTAAGTCATCATCACTCAGCCGAGAGATAACCTCCTCAAGTTGATTAATTTTCTTAACAATCGGGTGTTTTGATTTTAAGTATCTTTCGTTTCGACTGCCAAAAAGCTTTTTTAAAAAATTAATCATTTGTATATATTACCGATAGTGCTTGAGGTATTATATGCATAGATAGCACTGTGAGCAATATGTGAAACCAATTCATGCATCAATAGTTAAAAAAATGGCGGAACTTGGGCACGATCAAATGAAGAGTAAGCTTGTAATTACTCAACAACAGCTCATGCCTTTCTTAAAGGAAGTACCTGATGACGCATACGAATTTGTATGTTTGAACTCGGAGGGGGTCTTAACAATCAAGGTCCACCGATCTGGGTACGCCCAGGCAATAAGATATGGAATATTTAAAGCAATAGATCATGTTACTCAGCTCCAATCGCTTACGGTGAGGTTCTCTACCTAATGGGAGTCCTAATGCCGCTGGCTTCACAATCAGCGTGTTCAACTGAGCTATGAGGACCATCCTTTGTAAAAGTAACCGTCTTGAGATTGTGCGGCGTGCTATAAATTGCTTTCTTAATTTCATCTTCAGTGGTCCCATGGTGAGATGTGATAAAGAACATAGTTTCCTCTAGGAAGGGGATCATTTTTTCCGCTAGTTTTTTATAAACAACTATTGTTTGAGGTTCAGTAGGTCGCGAGGGCTGTCCGTGCACTGACTTTATGGGAGAAAGTATGGTTTTTTCCTGACCAAAGCCACGATCTATTTCATCAAGTATGACCATTTTGAATGGAAAGTCTTCGGGTTTATCTTTATATTCATCTAGAAGAATCATTAAGCGGATAAGGTTAACACTATCACCTTGACCACCTGAGAGGTTGTTTGGGTTTACGCCTATATCTTTGGGTGCGATTTTGTGAATACCGTCCTCATAATATTGGTTAAATCGGTTTTCTATAGTCTTATTGTCAATCCCTTTGAAATAACGATTTCCTGGATATCGCAAGCAGTCTATAATGGTATTTCCTGACTTTTTGCACTCACTGGCTTTTTGGCTGATATGGTAGATCTGACCATCCATATCGAAGCCATTATCAGAGACGCATGGGTGAGAGACCTTAGTACCTTCTTGTATCATATCAACGTTATTGCCTTCGTAAGTTGTGAACGCTCCTGACAAAAATGAGAGCCACTGTGACTTGCCTGTTCCACTATCACCTTTGACAATGTGAACGCCCGGTTTGTAGACAAATTCCTTATCGAGCTTAATTATGAGCTGCTCCTCCTCCTTATGGGGGGCTTTATCTTCTTTGTCATCTTTATTATGGGGTCTCGCCGGTTTTATTGCGCATGCGGGTACGGCCAGTGCCAGTTCCTTACTTTTGTCTGATGGTTTAAAGTATTGTGATAAGCTCTCGCGTTCATAGCTTCTTTGTTTGTATATACTTTCCGAAGTTTCGTGCAGACGGTTAACACCGGTCCTGAATTTATTGAGCATTTTACGATTAGAAATCATGAGAGTGATAGATGATAAAAAGTCTTTAAAGATTCGCATACTTGACATAACAACCCCAAAAGTAATTGTTCCTGTGCTGTAAGAGGGGGCGATTAAGAAGAATGCAGCGGGTATTGAAAGGTATTTGATCATTCGAGTGATAAAAGAATATATCGATTCCCAGGTGATTTTCCTGAAATAGTTGGTTGATATAGTTTCAACTGTGTCATTAAGCTCTTGTTTCTCATAGTTGCTTGCGTTGACCCCTTTGATCATAGGGCTTCTATTCATATAGTCAGTTAATTGCTGCCTTGAATTAGTGCGAAGTTTTCGGTCTTTCGTTTGGAGGTCAAATTGCTTTGCACCAGGTAAGTAAGTCAGCGCCCATATTGTCGCGCATGAGCCGATAGCAAGAAACAATAACTGGGGTGATTGTTGATACAGAAAGACGAAGAAAAAAAGTAGGTCACTGGACATGTAAAGCGCTTGTGTCAGTGTAATGATGGTGTACGAAACTGTTTCATCTACCTCTTCCTCTATGATTTGAGGCATCTGCTGTTTATCCTGAGTTTTGATGGCGTCAAGATTCACAGAGGTGTACAACTGGAGCCATTGTTTGCGGATATTTAATGTGAGAAAGTTCTGGGTGGATTTACGCACGAACTTAGTGATTGCTCTTAAGGATACAAGGACAACAGTGAGGCCGACATAATGCATAAGTATCTGATTAAAGATCCCAGGGGACGAGGAGTTAAATGCATCTGTGAAATTTTTATACAGATATATATTCAGATACATGAGCACTGTAAATAATACACACGATGTTAAAACAATAAATAATCTTAAATAGGTTTTTTGCCTATTTTCGGAACTAAACTCAAATATACTCGGATGGGTGTTTTTCTCGGTCCCGTTTAGTTTACCGCTAAGTATATACCACGCATCGTGTAAAAATGTTCGATCTAAGCTAGTGCTGTTTTTGTCTCCAGGAAAGATCTTACAACTGCAAAACCAACAGGCATATGCGATAGGATATAAGATCATGTGGTAAAGGGCTCTGAAGGGGAGACATAACGTCCAAACTATAGATTGCAAAAACCATGAAAAGAATTGGCTAGTAAGGGAAAGGGTTAATTGGTGGTTGTTGGAAGCCTTATTAGGGCTTGTTGAGGAGATAGTAAATTGAGTCTTCATTGCTGTAGTCCTCGTGATTTTGAATATAATATATTGGCGGTAAGAATTATGCAAGACAGCATTATAGATAAAGATTTTTTTATATTTAAATCAACTGTTTTACCGTTATCGTTTGTGATAATATACAACTTATGAATAAACTAAGCCCCAAAAAACAAGGACTACAGTCAGATTTGCTGGATCTTTCATTGCAATCAAGTAAGGCAGCACATCTTTTGAACTTGTTGATTGATCCAGGCAGTGTATTTCTTCCAATCGCAATGAATCAAACGCGCGAGGCAGATGATTATCGTTTATATAGCGGAATGGTCAGCATTATGCGCAGAAATATAATGATTTTAATGATCAATACAGAGATCCAGGGAGGGGTTTTTACTCCAAGTATGGTGAGTCAAATTAACCGCGTATTGGATATTTGTATTAGACAAAATTTGCCAGCCATTTTTTGGGGTGCAAGCGGCGGAGCAAACTTACTAAAACAAGATGAGCTTTTTGTAGAAACTGGCGGTATCTATTACCGTTTAGGCAAAATGAAGTCTTTAGGGTTATTTACTTGCTCGGTCATTACCGGGATTGCAACTGCTGGAGGCGCCTACATACCTGGAATGTGTCAGTTCACAATTGCAACGAAAAATGCAGAGATCTATCTTGCAGGGCCCCCACTTGTGAAGGCGGCAATTGGCCAATCAGTCAGTGGACAAGCATTAGGTTCGGCAAAAATGCATGCGCAGAAAACAGGATTGGTTGATCTGTTAGTGGATAATCATTTCGAAGCGGCGCATCAACTTAGACAAGTAATTTCTAACAATATAAAAATAGGAGCTATGTCAACTGCCAGCTTCACACAGCGATATGATAAAGCTGAATGGTGGGTTGACCAGCAATTTCAAACGCTCGATTTTTTGCAGAGTATTTCAAAGGTGGAGTATTATCAGCCTGATTTTGAGCAGAGTATGATTTGTGCCTATATACAGATCGGCGAAAGATGCTGGGGAGTCATTTCGACTCAGGGACCAATTCATGCTGCAGGGGCAAAAAAAGCGGCAAATTTTTTAAATCTTCTCAATCGTGCTAAAACGCCGGTATTATTTATTCAGAATACAGTGGGTTTTATGGTTGGGGTGCAGGAGGAGCAGCGTGGGGTAATTGTCAATGGCGCAGAGCTGCTTCATGCCATAGCATCTTTCAAAGGTGTAAAAGTCTCGCTTCACGTGGGTCCAAGCTACGGAGCGGGGTATTATGCCCTGTGTGCTCGATCGTTTGATCCTGACTTTATTGTTTCTTGGCCATGCTACCACTTGGCAGTAATGGGCGGCAAAAATGCTGCGAAGGTAATGCGGGAGATCAAAAGTAAGAAGCCTTCACTATCTACCGACAAGCTCGATGAAATTTACCAAGCGGTGATTGAGCAGTATGATAGGGAGTCATCTGCATTTCATAATAGTGCAAAGGGTCGGGATGACTGTATGATTGATCCAAGGGATACTCTAGTTGTGTTGAATCGAATATCAGATATGTGTTGGAATAATGGTCATTAGATATAGCTCAAACGATAGATATGAATTGGTTGAAATTGACCGTCCTGAGTCAAGAGGAGCGCTCGACAAGGAGCATTTGCTCCTGCTTAAAAGATGCTTAGATCAGATTCACTTAGATCGTCCGCTCATCCTTACTGGGTGTGGGGATTCATTTTGCTCAGGACTTGATCTGAAAGAGGTGGCAAAAATGTCCAATGAGGAAAAAAAGGAGATTAATATCTCTTTCGCCTCTTTACTGACTCAAATAAGTCAACTTAGAAATTTGTCGATTGTATTTGTGAACGGACCATGTGTAGGCGGTGGATGCGGGATTGCAGCTGCAGCAAATTATACAGTTGTTAGCTCAAGTGCTCGCTTTAAGTGTCCAGAGCTGTCCATTGGTCTTGCGCCTGCGCAGATTTATCCCTACCTAAAGCGCCGAATAACTAATGAGGCGAATCTACTGAGGTTTCTCTCAGGGCAGTGGATATCTGCTAACGAGGCCATTTCAAGCGGCATTGCTCATGAATGTGATACAAAAAACATGTCGTTATGGGCGTCTGAAAGACTAAGTGTAATTGAGGATTTGTTTGCATTTTCTCATAATATATCAAATTATGACCCTCAAGATCATGTTAAATTATCAGAAATTTTTATTAATAATGAATAGGCTATATATGCTTGATACCGTAATATAGGGGTGCTACTATGTATGAGGTAATTTTTGCTTTCATCCCATGAGTAACACAGTTGAATTGCTAGAGAAGATTAGTCAGCAGCAGCAGATTATTAATCGACTAGAGGAACAATTAGAGGAAAATACAAGGACCGGTGCTAGCTCTTTTCAGAGACTGCAGGTGTTTGAATCTGCTGTAAAGATGATGCCGCAAGCGTTCTACTGGATCAGCACCCTGGGTATAATAAAAGCCTATAGTACTTCTTTTTTTGATTGGTTGGGCTTAGACAATTCGCGTGAGCTTGAGGGCTTCAATTTATATGATATTTTAAATCAGCAAAAAATTCCTGACCAAATAATACAGTCCATTGAGAAAAATAACGCATGGGTCGTCAACCAAAATAAGCAAAGCATCGTGGAAGAGCAGATGCAAGTAGGTGGTCATAAAAGCACATTTTTGTGTTACAGGACTCCCGTCACCTCCACAAGTGGCCAAGTTCTAGGAGTGGCATGCGTCGCTTGTGATATCACACAAAGAAAGAAAATTGATGAGCAGAATCATGAGAAATCACACCAAGCTGCATTTGAGCATGTGGGAAGCGTCGATTTTTTATCAAAATCACGACATGATATTAAAACGCCATTGGCTAACTTAGTTGGCTTAACGAAACTGTTAAATGATTATGGCGATCAAGAGGATGTGATTAAAGATATCCACTATAGTGCCAAGCAGCTTGAGCGCATGATTGAAGAGATCCTTGACTTTACGACCAAGCAATGTCTTGCAGAGCCTAATGAGAAAGACGAATTCTCAATTAACCAATTAGTTACTGAGGCCAAGGGCACCATTCGTATGATGCTTAAAGAGCAGCAAATAGAATTTAAAGAATATATCTCTCAACAGCTGTGTCAGTATGTTAAAGTCAACAGAGTCAGGCTGCAGAGAATTATCACTAACTTGCTGGTTAATGCAGTAAAGCACTCTAGAACTGATGTTATAGAGCTAAGCATTACTCCTTCCAGTCAATTTGATGGCAAAGGCATGCTTTTGATTATTAAAGATCATGGAGTGGGTATCCCTGAGCGATATATCAATATGGTAATGAAGGGCGCCCGCCTTGTCGCCGGGCAGCTTACAAATGACGAGTCTGAAGGACTTGGATTAAATATTATTCAAGAATATGTGGATGATTTAGGTGGGGTAATGGTAATTAGTAGCCAGGTAGGTGTGGGAACAGAATTTAAGATCCACATTCCTTACGAATCAGTGTCCCACTCAGTGGATTCAAAATCAGATCACCTGGTTTGAAATATCTTTCGTAATCGATTCATCCATGTGTCACACTTTGGTGAATGCTTTGCTTGATCTTCGCTTAACGAATTAGCAAATGTTGTTAGCATTTCTTTTTGCTGGCTGTTTAGATTAACGGGGGTCTCAACAATAATTCGGCAAATAAGGTCACCTCTATTGTCACTGCGAAGAATCGGCATTCCCTGCTTTCTTAGGCGAAAATGGCTAAGAGATTGGGTCTCTGGCGGGATCTTTAAAGTCAGTTTTTTATCCAGGCTCAGTACTTCTACTTCTCCGCCAAGTGATGCAGTTGCAAAGCTGATGGGCACATCGCAGGTCAGGTTATTACCTTCTCTTTCAAAAATTGTGTGATCATCAACGTGAATATCCAAGTATAAATCACCAGGGGGGCCACCACGTTGACCAGGTTCTCCTTTCCCGCTGATACGCATTCTTGTAGCACTTTCAATACCTCTAGGTATTTGCACGTTTATTGATTTGTTCTTTTGAATTTGCCCTTGGCCTCGACAGGTGGGGCAACGGTCTTTAATGATTTTTCCCTCTCCATGACAAACTGGGCAGGGTTGCTCAATGGCTAGAAAGCCTTGCTGCATTCTGATGGTTCCACTACCATTGCAATGTGAGCATGTCATTGGGGTAGAGCCTTTTCTCGCACCTGATCCACCACAGTCCCCGCAAGTTTCCATAGCCATTACTTTGATGGTCTTCTCGCAACCACTAAAGCTCTCTTCCAGCGAAATATTTATCTCGTGAATTAGGTCTGCACCTCTGGCTGCACGAGAGCGAGATCCGCCTGCGCCACCAAATCCACCGCCAAAGAAGCTTTCAAATACAGATTCAAATCCATCGAATGGGTTGCCTTGCTGACCTCCTCCCATTGATTGATTAACGCCAGCGTGTCCAAACTGGTCATACATCTGGCGCTTTTGAGGGTCAGAGAGCACTTCATAGGCTTCTTTGATTTCCTTGAATTTGCTCTCAGCATCAGGACTACTATTTCGATCAGGATGATATTTTCCTGCCATCTTTTTGTAGGCATTTTTTATCACCTTGGGCTCGGCATTACGGTCAATGCCAAGTAATTCATAGTAGTCGCGTTCAGCTGCCATAGACGGTTAATCCTTATTTTTTGTCAGAGTCGTCTTTTTCGTCAAACTCAGCGTCAATGGTGTCTGATGATTGGTTGGTCCCACTCTCAGCAGAAGGTTCACCACTTGCCTCACCAGGATTTTGCTGATAGACCTTTTGCATAAATGTACTGGAGGCTGCCTGTAAGGCTTGCAAGGACGATTCAATCTCGTCTTTTTCTTTCTTACTGATTGCTTCCTCAACTGCTTTCATACTCGATTCAATGGATGCTTTTTCTTCATCACTGACTTTATCTGCATGCTCTGAGAGGGATTTTTTCAAACTGTACACAGTGCTCTCTGCCTGGTTAGTTAGCGTGACAAGCTCTTGGAAAGCTTTATCAGCCTCAGCGTGTTTCTCCGCATCTTGCACCATGTTCTCAATTTCTTCTTCAGATAAACCACCTGCAGCTTTGATCGTAATTGACTGCTCTTTATTTGTGGCTTTATCTTTCGCGCTTACTTTGAGGATACCATTACTATCGATATTGAAAGAAACTTCAATTTGAGGAAGCCCTCTTGGTGCGGCAGAAATATCGCCCAGAGTAAATTCGCCAAGTGATTTGTTGGATCCGGCCATTTCACGCTCACCTTGAAGAACATGAATAGTTACAGCAGTTTGGTTATCTGCAGCGGTAGAGAATACCTGAGATGCCTTTGTTGGGATCGTAGTATTCTTTTTGATGAGTTTAGTCATCACGCCACCGAGTGTCTCAAGTCCAAGGGATAGCGGAGTTACATCAAGTAGCAAAATATCTTTAACATCACCAGAGAGAACAGCGCCTTGAATTGCTGCGCCCACTGCGACTGCCTCATCAGGGTTTACATCTCTTCGAGGTTTTTTACCAAAGAATGCTTCTACTTCTTCTTGTACCTTCGGCATACGTGTTTGTCCACCTACAAGAATAATTTCATCAACTTCTGATACACTAACGCCTGAATCTGATAGCGCCACTTCACATGGCTTAATGGTTCGATTTACTAATTGCTCTGTGAGTTCCTCAAACTTTGAACGGGTTAGGTCTCTTGTTAAATGAAGAGGGCCTTCCTTATTTGCTGTAATAAACGGAAGATTAATTTCTGTTTTCTGGGCGGATGAGAGCTCAATCTTTGCTTTCTCAGCAGACTCTTTCAGCCGCTGGAGAGCAAGTTTGTCATTGCGAAGATCGATGCTGTTTTCTTTCTTAAATTCATCCGCAAGAAAGTCAATGATTTTCTCATCAAAATCCTCACCTCCTAAGAAAGTGTCACCGTTGGTTGCGAGCACTTCAAATTGATGGTCACCATCAATATCAGTAATTTCAATAATTGAAATATCAAATGTACCCCCACCAAGGTCATATACTGCGATCTTTCTATCGCCACGTTTTTTGTCAAGCCCATATGCTAGCGCGGCAGCAGTTGGTTCGTTGATAATACGCTTTACTTCAAGGCCAGCAATTCTGCCAGCATCTTTAGTTGCTTGTCGCTGTGCATCATTAAAATAGGCCGGGACAGTTACAACCGCATTTTTAACTTCATGGCCTAAATAGCTCTCAGCAGTTTCTTTCATTTTTAAAAGGATGTGCGAGCTGAGCTGCTCAGGTGACCAAAGTTCTTCTTTATCATTGATGGTAACCCCAATTCTGGCATCGCCGTTTTTGGCTGCTTTTAAGTTGTAAGATACTTTTACATCTTGGATGACAGAGTCTTTTAATTTGTGCCCCATAAGGCGTTTAAATCCGTAAAAGGTACTTCCTGCATTGTTTACAGCGCCACGTTTTGCTGGCTCACCTTTTGTAATTTCATTGTCACGAACAGCGACGTAGGAAGGGGTAGTGTTCTTACCCTCGTTATTTTCGATCACTTTTGGGGAGCCTCCCTCAACGATAGCAACGCAAGAGTTGGTTGTCCCAAGGTCGATACCAATTATTACTTCACTCATTTTCATTATCTCCAGTAGATTCTCATGTTCAGATGGTATGTATGATTGATTATGATTTTTTCAAGAGCTGATCAAGATTTTTTTTCAGCACAGACGATTACTTTGGCAGCTCTGATAAGTAGATCGCCAAGTTTGTAGCCAGTTTGAACCACTTGCACAATTGTATTGGGTTCTTGATCTGCCTCGATTGTTGCCAATGCCTCATGTAGGTCAGGATTAAACACTTCTTTAAAGGGCCGGATAATCTCAACTTTATGCTGCGTTAATGTTTTTTCGATCGCTGATTGGGTCATCTCGATTCCGCTGATAATATGCTCAACTGATGCATCCTCTTTTTTTGATGCTTCAATCGCCTTTTCAAGACCATCAAGAGAGGGCAGTAGGTCGGTAATAAAATATCTTGCCGCACGTTCAGTGTCCAAAGCTGCTTTTCTATCAAGGCGAGTTTTTTGATTGCGCATTTCAGCAATTAATCGCAGTTGCTCGCTTTTCTCATGCTGTAGCTTATCGTTAAGGTCAGCAATCTCAGTATCTTTTTTCTCAATTTCTAGTTTAAGACTCTCAGATTCCTCATCCTGTGTTACTTGGTTGATGGCACTGGCTTTGATTGGATCGGTATCACTCATTTCGCGTCTCTGTGTTTTTCTAATATATATATGCATCCGTGTGGGAACTTTTCAAGAGGTGACTGTTAATTTTAATAAAATTATGCTTTTATAGCTTAATGAAGATTGAAAATGTTAAATATTTCGACCGATTGTATTTGAGTCTGTCTGCGCTTGGCTTATTAACGCTGGCGCTTGGGTTTGAGTATATTGGGGGGTACAAAGGTTGCTTTCTATGCTGGGCACAGCGGTTCATCCTATTAATGCTCGCTGTTTCATTTTTACTTCCAGGTTTTGGTGCTAATTGGTTTAGTCGGGCACTTATTGGTCTGGGGTTATCATTGGCAACTTTTCAAACCTATCTTATCCTGAAGGGGTACCTTGCTGATTCGTGCGTCGCTTGGGGGCACTCTTTGCCATTGACAATTTTCACTTGGATGCAGTCTTTTCCAGCGTGCGATGCCTCATCATTATTTGGTTTACCATGGGTGGTTTGGCTTCTTGGTTACTATTTTTTTATAACAGGTGTTTTAATGTGGGAGCATATTAATGAGAGAAAACTTTGAGTTTCTAGAAGAAGTGGCTAACGTCAAAGCCTTTCGTCTTAAGTCGAATCAGTTAATGGTTCTGGCGATGAAAGATCAGACGGCGCCTGTAGTAGGATTTCAGATAACGTATATGGTGGGATCCAGAAATGAGACAACAGGTCATACTGGAGCGACACATTTGCTTGAGCATCTCATGTTTAAGGGCTCTAAAAATTATAACAAGGCGCTGGGGAACAACATCGACCGAATGGAAAATATTGGCGCTCAATTAAATGCCACTACCAGTTGGGATCGAACAAATTACTACATGGTACTGCCTAAAGATAACTTAGAAGAAATTATTAAGATTGAAGCAGACCGTATGCGCAATGCATTTATTGATGAGGCCGATAAGATCTCAGAGATGCCTGTTGTGCGCAATGAGTTTGAACAAGGAGAAAATAGCCCAATTAATGCAATATTCAAGCAGCTATTAGCCACTGTGTATCAAGCACATCCTTATCACCACGATACGATAGGATGGTTGTCAGATATTGAAAACGTCAGCATTGAACGATTAAAACAATTTTACCATGATTTTTATTGGCCCGATAACGCGGTTTTATCTGTTGTGGGTGATTTTGATGAGGATGATCTTCTTACCAAGATTTACAACTCGTTTGGGCATATTCCACAATCAGATAATCCGATGCCTGATATTTATACTCAAGAGCCAGAACAAGAAGGTGAAAGACGATTTACTTTGAGACGCTCTGCCCCTGGGCACTCTGGGCTGGTCTGCATTGCATGGAAAGTGCCAAAAGGAACAGATCCTGAGCATATGGCCATACAGGTTCTGGGGCGAGCACTTGGTGATGGGAAAGCCAGCCGATTACACAAGGCCCTTGTTGACAAAGGACTTGCACTTTCAGCAAGTGTCTTTGATCATCCGACGCGAGATCCAGGAATGCTTGCAGTTTTCGTGCACTTGGCGGTGGGTGTCGAGCATGAAAAAGTAGAGAGCATCGTTTATGAGGAGATTGATAAGATTGAAAAAAATGGCCTGAGTAATGAGGAGTTAACGCGTTTGCGTCGATCTGTAAAAGTAACACAGGCATTTGCTATGGATCGCATTTCATCAAGATTGTCGTCACTCAACGAGTCGATTGCCATTGGAGAATGGGCATATGACTTAAAGTATGTTGAGCGTTTTAACCAGGTGGACTCTAGGGCGGTTCAGGCAGTGATACGTAAGTATTGTGATGAGGATCAGCGCAATGTCGGATACTTTATTCCCAAAGGAGAGCAGTGATGAAAAATATTAAAGTTCGTGAATTTCCAGGGGGTACGATTTATTATCTAACAACGAATCGTCCAGATATCATCATTATGCGTGGCAGTTATTTGGGCGGTGATTTAAGAGCGCCTGATGAGGCACATGCCGATCTTATGGTCAGTATGCTGGATCAAGGAACTTCTGATTATACACGTGATGAATTAAATGAGGAGCTAGAGTTACTTGGGGTAACGATAGACTTTGATTACGATACTCAGCGTACACGTTTTTCTGCATCGATGCTAAAAGACGTATGGAGAAAAGGGCTTGGATTATTAAAATCACAATTAACAGATAGTGCATTTGATTCTAATTGCTTTAAAATTATGAAAGAGCGGATTATGGGTGAGCAGAACGAGCGGCTTTCAAATGCGAGAGAAATAGCCTCCATCGCTATGCTTGATGAGATATATCCTGATGGTCATCCAAATCGAGTGCCAACAGTTCAGGCGATGATTGATCAGCTCAAAGCAGCAACGCTTGAATCCGTTAAATCCTATTATCTTGATCAGAGGATGAAAGGAGAGCTGAAAATTGTGCTGGTGGGTGATATTGATGAATCAATGATTGATGATATCGTATCGGAATTTTCAGGTTGGGATAAAGGTTCTTACTCGGTGCAAAAGCCCAAAAAACCTGCCCACAAAGCGGTGAAGAAAAGTAAAGAAATAACCATCCCAGGGAAAGTTAGTGCTGATGTGTTGCTGGGTCAGTCACTTCAAATTGATCGACATCACAAAGATTTTCTCCCGCTAATGCTGGGGGTTGATGCGCTGGGCGGTAATTTCTCAGCCAGGTTGATTCGAACTATTCGTGATGAAATGGGCCTAACTTATGGGATCTATAGCCATATTTCTGGAGTGTCAGATTTATCTGACGGATATTTATCGGTGTGGGCCAATTATCCACCTGATAAGATTTCAACTGGGATAGAGCAAACGCTAGTATTATGTCGTGAATGGATCAATGGGTTAGGTGCACAGGAGCTTCTTGAAAGGCAGCAAGGGATATGTGGCCGTTTTGTCTTAAATCAGTCAAGTTGTTCAGGTATTGCTGGGTTAATTTTGCATTTTACAGAGCAGGGTTTTGGTCCTGATTATATCGAGCAGTATCCTAAGGACGTGATGACTGTGACTCTTGGAGAGGTCAATCAGGCAATCAAGCAATATATTGATCTGGATAATTTTATTGATGTCAAAGCAGGTTCTATATAAGGGATAAGTTAGCATATTGGCTAAGCAGCCATTTTACTCCGCATGACTCAAAATGCACTTGTATTCTTACGTTTTCTCGGTCTCCTTCAATATTGAGAATCGTGCCATCACCAAAAGTGCCATGGTGGACTCGTGCCCCCAGTCGATAAGGGTGAGATGGATTAACTTGACCTACTTGGCTAGTTGCATAGTTAGATTGAGTGGATCGTACAGATAGAACTAGCTCTTTTGGGATCTCGCTGATAAAGCGTGAGGGTCTTTGGAACTGTTCTTTGCCGAATATTCGCCTGGTCTCTGCATTAGTTATGTATAGTTTTTGACAAGCCCTAGTGATGCCGACATAGCAGAGTCGGCGCTCTTCTTCCAGTTCGTCATCATCTTGACCTGAGCCAAAGTGAGGAAATAGGCCCTCTTCCAGGCCAGTGAGAAATACATGGGTAAATTCAAGTCCCTTGGCCGCATGAACGGTCATAAGCTGGACAGCGTGTTTTTCATATTTTGCGTTATCTTGGGTTGCATCCAGTGTCATATGAGCCAGTGCAGTTCTTATATTATCTTCAATCAATTCACTATCTCTAAACTGACTCAAAGCAGTGACTAACTCGTCCATGTTTTCAATTTTCGCAGTGTGCTCCATTGTTTTATTTGGATAAAGGCGCTTAAGGTCACTGGTTTCAATAAGATACTGTGCAAGCTCATCTGTGCGTTCAAAGGTTTTAGATTTTGCGTTTAGAATAAGTGTTTTGAAGCCATCAAAAGCATTTGCTGCGCGTTTGGTAAGTAGGCCATTTGTTTTTGCTTGTTCAATACTATCCCATAGAGAGATTTGCTGATCACGAGCAATTTGGCGGATCTTTTCAAGAGAACTTTGGCCAATGCCTCGTGCTGGTAGATTGACGACTCGTTCAAATGCTGAGTCATCATGTGGATTGAGCCATAACCGAATATAGGCTAAGCAGTCTTTAATTTCAGCGCGGTCAAAAAATCGAAATCCTCCGTATATTCGGTAAGGAATTCCTTCCATATTCAGTACTTCTTCAATGGCTCTTGATTGAGCATTTGACCGATAAAATACTGCAAACTCGTCTAATGTATGGTCTTTTGATAACTCGCCAATGCACTGTACTATAAATTTTGCTTCATCAACTTCATTGTAAGCGGTGAAGTGGCGAATTAGCTCGCCATCTTCTAAATCGGTCCATAAATTTTTTCCAAGCCGATCAGTATTGTTGCTGATCAAGGAATTAGCGGCACTTAAAATAGTGGAGGTGGAGCGATAGTTCCTTTCAAGCCGAACAGTTTCAGTGTGTTTAAATTCTTTTTCAAATTCGTGTAGGTGACCAACAATTGCTCCTCGCCAGCTGTAGATGGACTGATCATCATCACCCACAACAGTGATGGATGAGTTAGCGCCAAGGCACTTAAGCCACGCATATTGTAGTCGGTTTGTATCCTGGAACTCATCAACAAGTATATAGCGAAATCGATTTTGGAAGTGCGTCCTGATCTGCTCGTTATTGAGTAATAATTCATAACATCGCAAAATAAGATCGGTAAAATCAAGCAAACTTTGGCGTTGGCAAAATAGCTCATAAGCGCTGAAAACTTTTACAAATTGTGGATCAAAATCCCCGCGGCCATCAATGTCTGATGCATGTTGAAAATTTTCTTTGCATTGGCCAATAAGATACTGAGATTTTTTAGGCGGGTATGCGCTTTCAGTAAGATTAAGCTCTTTGTGAATTTTTTTTAAGAGCTTCATTTGCTCATCACTGTCGATGATCTGAAAGTGCTGATCTAAATTTGCCTCGTTATAATGGATACGCAAGACCTTAAGGCACTGCGAATGAAACGTACCAACCCACATATGATGAACGGATGTGCCAAGGAGTTTCGCGACTCTATCATGGATTTCTTTTGCCGCTTTGTTGGTGAATGTGACTGCAAGAATTTCACTAGACTTGGCGCGACTTGTCTCAAGTAGCCAAGCAATTCGGTGAACCAAAACGCGTGTTTTCCCGCTTCCGGCGCCTGCAACCACCAGTACATTAGGGGAGTCCGATGTAACTGCCTGGCGCTGCTCGTCATTTAATTGTTGGGTGATGGTTGATTCTTTCATAAGGCCATTTTTTTGTCAGATCCTATGATAATGGCATGTAGCGTCATTGTCTAGTCAGTCAAAATTATGTTAATTTAGCCCTATGGTAAGATATATTTTTATTTTTGTCGCGTGTATAGCTTTTGCTAAACCTTGGGTTTTAGTGGGGTACCCAGAATTTATTGAAAAGCATCAAATTGAGCATTGTCGATCGCTAGAAAATCCTTATGACTGTTTCTTGAGCGTGCAGGGGATAGCGAGTGTTAACTTTTACAAGAATGAAATGTTTGTAACGCACTATGAGCTGATAGCGAGGGTGCCGATCGCAAAAATTGGTGATGACTATATTGATGCTAAGGGTGTCATTTTCCACATTAATGAAATGCCGCAACATGCTAGTTTGCCTGTGCTTAATATGTCTCATGACAATGTGCCAAAAGCAGTTAAAATAATCCAGCTAATACGGCGATTAAAGTTCCCAAAAGTGATCTCAATTGTTGTCGGATCTTCAGATCAGTGGAGAATATGGCTATCAAACGGTAATGAGCTACGTATGGGGAGCCGGCCATTACAAATATTGCCAAGGGCGGCTGCCTTTATTGGGGGGAATAAGTTGCTGTTTAAAAAGGGAAATATGTATTTTGATTTCAGGAATTCACATCAAGTTGCTATTGCGCAATTAAATAAGCTTGAAGCAAACAGATATGAATAATATAATAATGTAGGAAATGCTTGACGAAATTGTCAATTCGGGCTAATTTTACATGATTGCTCCCGACAAAAGGAAGATATGAAGCAAAATGCAATAGTAGTACTTGATCTGGGTTCGCGCTTTGTCAAAGGAGCTATGGTGAACCTGGCGGCAACTGACTCGCAGATTCAATCCTGCTCAAGAGTACAGTCAAATGGGATCGAGCGGGGAGAGATAATTAGTATCGAAGCGCTTGAGAAATCGATATCAGATTTATTTGAAGAGCTCTTTCAAGATTGCAATGCTAAACCTAGCCGGGCATTGGTTCATGTCAGTCCAGCCAGTCTAAAGTCTTTTAATTCACACGGGGTGATCAGGGTACTTAGGAAAGATGTTTCCAGTTACGATATCAAGCGAGTGCTTGAAGTGGCTTGCGCAGTACCGATGCAAAAAGATGAGCAAATCATCCATGCCATCGAGCAAAATTACGCACTTGATTACAAGCCAACACAAAGTCGGCCTATCGGTATGGATGGGACACGGTTAGAAGTCAATGCGCATATTGTCATTGCCAAGAAAACAGCACTAAATCTTGTAAAATCTTTATTGAAGAAATATGGAATAACTGATGTTGAAATCAGCTTCTCAGCTGGCGCGGTTGCACAATTACTGACAGACGATGACAAAGAGCTTGGCAGTGTAATGCTAGACATTGGTCATGGTGTTACTAACTTAATCGTTGTCTCCCAGCGTATGATCTATTTTTCTGCAGTTTGTCCACTTGGCGTATCTGATGTTATCAGTGCGATTGCAGATGCCTTTAATCTCCCCGAGCAAACTGCAACAAAAATATTTGAGCAATACGCATCACTATCTAGTAAACCCGGTGAAGCCGGTGTGCTTGAAATTCAGTCTGATAGAGGTGTTTACCAAATTGATCATGCCCAGCTTAATCGCACAATCGGCGAGGTCTACGAATCATTGCTCCAGTGGGTCGTTGATTGCTTAGCAAGCCTTCCACAAAGCACAAAGCTAACTGGTGGCTTACATTTAACCGGTGGTGGCTCACTGGTGAAAGGTTTAGGGGAATTTATTCAAACTAAAACAAATCTTGATTGTAACAAAACCAGTTATGAAAAATCTCTAGATTTTAAAACAGCATCACCTGCTGAATTTTCAGTTTTATCCGGCGCAGTGTCACAGATATTAAAAGATGAGAGACAGCCAATTCTTGCATCTCGAAGTTTCATTGCTAAATTAAAGACACTTTGGTACGAGCATTTTTAGTTGGGGGAGCATATGTCAAATACAATTCAATCAGGCGCACAAATTCGTGTTGTGGGCATCGGTGGTGGCGGTGGTAATGCGCTTGAGGACATGATATCTCAAGGCATTACAGGAGTTACTTATATCTGTGCAAATACAGATAATCAGGCACTTGCCAAGTCACATGCTGATATTAAAATACAGCTTGGTGCCGAATTGACAGAAGGTTTAGGCGCGGGTGCAAATCCAGATATTGGTCGTCAGGCCGCAGAGGAAAGTGAAGAGGATATTCGTAAAGCGTTTGATGGTACGGATATGCTATTTATGACAGCCGGAATGGGGGGCGGCACAGGAACAGGTGCCTCACCAGTTATCGCTAGGATTGCAAAAGAGATGAATATTCTTACAGTTGCTGTTGTCACTAAGCCATTTAATTTTGAGGGAAATAAGCGAACAGAGGTAGCAGATGAGGGAATCGAGAGAATCAAAGACTCTGTGGATTCTTTGATCACTATCCCAAATGATAAATTGCTGACGGTGCTTGGTAAGTCTGTCACATTGGTATCTGCATTTCGCTCAGTGAACACAATTCTTCAAGGTGCGGTTCAAGGTATCGCCGATCTTATTACGCGACCAGGACTGATTAACGTTGACTTTGCTGATGTTCGAACTGTTATGTCTGAAATGGGTCGAGCCATGATGGGTACTGGTTTTGCCTCCGGCGAGGACCGAGCAGAGAAGGCGGCACTGGCTGCTATCTCATCACCACTGCTTGATGATATCGATTTAAAAGATGCCAAAGGAGTGCTGATCAATATTACATCAAGCTCAGATATGTCGATTGGGGAATTTGTTATTGTCGGTGACATTATAAAAGGTATTACATCACCAGATGCCACAGTTGTGATAGGTACTGTGATTGATCCTGATATGACAGAGGATTTAAGGGTAACTGTGGTTGTTACTGGGCTGCCTGAGAAAACAGATCCGCTGAGTGAAGCAAATAACGCGATGAATAAAGTGCATCGCTTCAGAAGGTCGCAGTTTGATTCCAGTCAACCTACTCAAGCCGCATCAAGTAGCGAAAGTGATACATCTACACGTCCAGGGCTGTTAAAACAGCAAAGTACCTCCAGAGCGGAAACAGATAAGCGAGATGTGGGTTCCTTTAGAATTCCTTCTTTCTTAACAAAACAACAGGAAAGCCAAGAGGAGGGCGTGGAGTAGTGCTTCCTTTTTGCCAAGAGCAGTGTACAGTTGCATATCCTGTATCCTTTGACGGGATTGGTGTACACAGCGGCAAGCAGGTAAAAATGACAGTCAACCCCGCTCCGCCAGACCATGGCATCATTTTTCAGTGTCAATTTGCCGATGGGAGTACCGTAAAGGTTAAACCTGCCAATGTTTTGTCACTCGGTTACTGCACGATGTTGCAGGAGAAAGATGTCTGTGTGAAGACCACAGAGCATTTTCTTGCAGCGTGTATGGCACTTGGTATAGATAATCTAAAAATTTCTATAACTGAGGATGAGCTACCTATCTTGGATGGTTCTAGTCTTCCATTTGCTCTTAAGCTCTTTGATGCAAGAAAGATGCAAGGGGTCGCTAAGTCGTATTATCTTCTTCGTAGGAAAGCAAATGTTGAGCAAGGCCAGTCATACTGCGAGGTGCGCCCCTCAACAAAGCTAAAGATGCATTTCTCTATTTCCTACGAGCATCCATGGTTTAGAGATAAAGCACGAACATCTAAATCAGTTAATATTACAGAAAATACGTTTCTAAATCAGATCGCAAGTGCTAGGACTTTTGGTTTTATGAGGGATCTACCAAAGCTGCAAAGTATGGGTCTTGCCAAAGGCTCAAGTCTTGAGAACACGGTTGCATTTGATGATAACTCATATATCAATCAAGAGGGATTACGGTTTGAGCAAGAGTGTATCAATCATAAGATTCTTGATTTATTAGGTGATATATCCGTGTTTGGCTACCCCATTCTTGGGGAGTTTCGTGCATATTGCTCAGGGCATAAGTTAAACGCCTCACTGCTAAAGAAACTGGTTGATGAGGATTTATTGGTCATTGCACGTGCCAACGAAATTCCGCAGCAGGTTAATGAAATAAACGCTATTTATAAAGAGCCCATACAAACAAAGATTAGGTAAATAAATGAAAAAGTTTGAAATTTTAAATGGAGGTGCGTGCCTCTCTGCAAAAAACGCGAAGCTTGTAAAAAATGTTAAAGAAGGTCAGTTTCAATCACAGCTTTGGCAGTCAGATGAGCTCGGGTGGATGCTGGTTGAAGATGGGCTATTGAGATATTCTCAGCAAGATGCGTTAATTTATAATGAAATGCTAGCGCATTCCATTATGCACTCACATCATCAGCCACTTAATATTCTTGTTATCGGCGCTGCTGATGGGATGTTGGTTGAGAATATTCTCAAACACAATATTGTACGTCGACTTGATTGGGTTATTAATCAAAAAGCAACATGGTCGATGTGTGAAGAAAATAAAACTATTGCAGCCATCAAGAAGCTGGATAAAGTGAATATATCAATGGAAACACCGCTTGATTTTTTAAGATCGGGTCCAAAACCATACGATGTTGTTTTCAGTGAAGTGTCACTTGCTAAAACAGATCAACTGCTAAGGACTCACGACTATTATCAAGTGGTTGCAAAGCTAATTAAGCCTGGCGGAATTGCGGTATTTCAGTCTGGGATGACTTTCTTTGATCAGAAAGTGATCGCAACGCAGAGCAAGATGGTCGCAGAGCATTTTCATAGCTCTGGTAAAATGGCCTTAATGCAAAACTTTTCAGTTGGTGGTCTCAAATCATGGATGTGGGCCAGTGCCCATGATATCTCCGAAGTAAATGTCGGTTTGATTGCCAAGCGCCTAGAAATAAGTCCAATTCACTGTGAGTACTACAGTCCTGAGCGACATAAATTATTGTTTAATCAGTCCACTGAGTGTGTTGCAGCTGGAGATATTACCGAATCTTCCGAAGAGATTTAATATCAACGATATCGGACGAATCTCCTGATAATTTGCCATCAAATTCCATAACAGGGATAGTAGGGAAAGTTGATAGGGCAGATTCTTCATTGTTACACGCTGCTTGTCCTTGCTTGTTTGCGCTTGTGGACACAAGTGGGGTGCCTACTTTATTAAGTAATGAGAGCATTTGCTTGTGGTGGGGAACTCTAACGGCAAGTGTGTCGTGATCACCACATAGATAAAGTGGGCAATTACTAGAGCGGGGTAGTAGATAGGTGCAGGGCCGAGATCCCCGGGATTCTATTTTTGTTATTTCACTCGGGTTTAGCGGCATTATCCAATCTGAAACCCATTCGATATCCGCGGTGATTACAATAAAGCCTTTGCTGAGATTTCTGCCTTTCATTTCACAAATCTTCTCAGATGCGGCTGGGAAATTGGCGCTGGCACAAAAGCCATAGACTCCTTCTGTAGCGTGGATAATAACCTTACCAGCACGCAATAGATCACTCGCAGTATTTAAATTAATTGTTTGCATCGACTGTGTGTTTGCATTCGGGGCAGACAAATTGTATGCCATTTTTTTTAGTTTCTTTTCTCATCATAATCGGGTGATTACATTGTTCGCAGGATTGAGATACTGGTTCATGGCTAATTGCGTTTTTACATTTTGGAAAACGGTTACAGGCATAGAAAGTGGAGCCTCTTCTTGATTTTCTTTGTATAAATTTACCCTCATTGCACTTTGGACAAGTGACATCAATAACCACATCGGGCATTTTTTCGATATATTTACAGTCTGGATAATTAGTACAGCCAATAAATTTTCCATATCGGCCATATTTATAAGTTAGAGGGTGTTCACATTCAGGGCATTGTTTATCTAGTTTTTCTTCATTTTCTTCATTTTCATTACGCGTATATCGACAATCAGGATAGCCAGTGCATGCTATAAATGTGCCGGCTTTGGATAGTTTTCTCACTAAGGGTTTGGTACACTCTGGACAGTTTTCATCTAAAGCGATCTCAGTTGCATCTTGGCGGGATACAGATTCATCAACTGAACTGATATTAACATCTAATGGGCGCCAGAATTCATCAAGAACAGGGACCCATTCGCGCTCATTTCTGGAGACCTCATCAAGGTTTTCTTCAAGCTGTGCTGTAAACTCATAGTCGACGTATTTTGGAAAATGCATGGTTAAAAATCGATTTACATATCTGCCAACATCAGTTGCAAAAAATCTCTTGTTATCAAGGCTAACATATTCACGCTTCACAAGTGTTGAAATAATGGAGGTGAAGGTGGATGGGCGGCCAATACCATACTCCTCAAGCGTCTTAACTAGACTTGCTTCACTAAAGCGAGGTGGTGGTTCAGTAAAGTGTTGGTTTTTACTAAATTGGTCGATCGGAACGGTCATTCCTTCTTCAATTTCTGGCAGTTTGTGATCTTGCTCATCTTGGCTATCATAAACACTCAAAAATCCAGGGAAATTAATAGTTGATCCACTGGCTCTAAATTGGCAAATATCAGTGTGAGTCAGATCAACTTGCACTTGGTCAAAAACGGCATGACTCATCTGAGAGGCAACAGCTCTTTGCCATATCAGTGTATATAGCCGCTGTTGGTCTTTGTCCAAGAACTTTTGCACTTTCTGTGGGGTAAGATGAACCTCAGAAGGTCTTATGGCTTCATGAGCCTCTTGAGCATTTTTAGACTTTGTTTTATAGAAGTTTGGTTTATCGGGAATGTAATTCTCCCCATAAGCTTTAGTCACATGTTGTCTAATAGCGGCAATTGCCTCTTTGGCAAGTGATACTGAATCGGTACGCATGTAGGTGATCAGTCCAACCTGTTCGCTATTTATCTCGATCCCTTCATAAAGTTGCTGTGCAATCCTCATGGTTTTACTGGTTCCAAAACCTAGTTTGCGCGATGCATCTTGCTGTAATGTGGATGTAGTAAATGGGGCAGAGGGATTTCTCTTTCTTTGCTTTTTCGTAACTTTTGATGCCGTTAGTGATTGCGGATCCATTGAGTTGATGGTCTGTTCAACCGCTTTTGCTTGCGCCTCTGAAGTAAAGCTAAACTGCTCAAGTTTTTCTTTTTTAAAGTGAGTTAGCTTGGCTTTAAACGCCTGACTATCAACGTGAGTGATGGCCTCAAAATCCCAATACTCTTTGGGAATAAAAGCATTGATCTCATCTTCACGCTCTACAATAAGTCGAAGGGCTGGGCTTTGTACACGTCCTGCTGATAGACCTGGTCGTATTTTTCGCCATAACAGCGGTGAGATATTGAAGCCAACTAGGTAATCAAGGGCTCTGCGAGCCTGCTGAGCATTGACCAATGAAGGTTCAATTTTTCTAGGGGATTGAATGGCCTCAAGTACGGCGTTTTTAGTTACCTGGTAGAAGACAACACGGGCAACTTTCTCTTCAATTTTAGCTTGAGAATCACACAATATATGAAGAATATGCCATGCAATTGCTTCTCCTTCACGATCCGGATCGGGTGCCAGTAAGATTAAGTCTGACTTCTTAGCTGATTTTACAATTTTATCAACATGCTTTTTTTGGTCCTGTAATACTTCATAATTCATTTTAAAACCATGTTCAGTATCTACGGCACCATTTTTAGGGATTAAATCCCTTACGTGACCATATGATGCGAGTACATCGTATTTGCGTCCGTCATTTGATTTAGATAGAAAAGAAGATATGGTCTTCGCCTTTTTGGGAGACTCAACAACAACTAATACTTTTTCTACTGACATATTTTCTCTACATAGGTATCACTTATATTACTACTGTGAGTCTTTTGTATTGTCAATCTGCCGGTATGTAATTATTTCAATATTTAGCTTTGGGCTAGTTATACATGTTAGTGGGGATTGTTCTTCAATTATAAATTGATTCTTGTCAAATTTGGGAAAATAGGTATCTACTTTGAATGATGCGCCAATATGAGTCAGTCGCATGTGAGTACATACAGAAAGTGCTTCTTTGTAAACGCGCGTTCCTCCAGCAATGATGATTTCATCGGCATCAGGGTAGTGCGACAGTGCTTGTTGTAGATTATCCGCAAGCAAAAAATCTGTGCTGTCAGAGACCAAGGTTCGACTGATTACTGTTGTGGGTCGCCCAGGAAGGGGCTTACTGTTAAGACCCTCAAAGCTTTTACGGCCCATAATCATAGGCTTTCCGAGGGTGTAATTTTTAAATTGCTTCAGGTCTTCTGGGATGTGCCAGGGCAGGGAATTTTGGTAGCCAATTCCATAACTACTGTCAATAGCTGCAACTAGTGTAATTTTCTGCATAAAATATACCCATTTTTACTTGATGTTTGCAATAATAGGGTTATGATATCAGGGTAATATATGTCTGTAAATGGTACTTACATGAGTAGATCTGGAATTCTGGGCTTTATTGTTTTTTTGGCCGCTTCTGGCGCGGCTGTGTTGTGGCTGATGGCGCCACCAGAAGAACTCCCCCCAAATCCAGTAGAGCATTTTGCAACTTATCCTGATGTTGACTTCTCAAAAGCAAAAGACCCTGAGCTGGCTAAAAAAGGGTTGTATCTTACAAAGTTAGGCGATTGTATCGCATGTCATACCGCAAATGCTAAAGAGCCATTTGCGGGGGGCAGAGCCATTAATAGCCCGTTTGGCACTTTCTACTCACCTAATATTACCTCCGATAAAGAACATGGTCTTGGTAAATGGACATTCGAAGAATTTAAAAATTCGATGCGGCATGGTTACCGCCCTAACGGTGCGAACCTATTCCCTGTATTTCCATATCTGTATTACACAAAAGTGACGGATGAAGATTTAGTGGCAATGAAGGCTTATTTTGATATTATCCCGCCGATACCAAAGAAAAATAAACCGCATGATGTTCCCTTCCCATTTAATATTCGATTTTTAGTTACTGGCTGGAATATGTTGTTCTTCTACCCTTATGATGGCGTTTTCAAACCAGACCCGAATAAGTCTGAAGTCCTCAATCGCGGCGAATACTTAGTTGAGGGACTTGCTCATTGTGGTATGTGTCACACCCCCATTAATTTTATCGGTGGGCCGAAGCGATGGCTGGCTTATACCGGGAACACTGTTGATGGCTGGTGGGCACCTAATATTACTGGTACCAATCTTGAGTCTGTGACCAAAGATGAGCTTGTTAGAGTCTTTATGTATAGTGAAAAGCCTGGTGGTAGAGGCAAAATTCGTGGGCCAATGCGTGAGGTAAATCACGACAGTTTAGAATATGTTGACCAAAGTGACTTATATGCAATGGCAGAATACATTAAAAGTACCAAAGACCCGATTCCAGAGAAAAAGATTGAAATGACAGCTCAGCCAGTTGGTGATTTGGCTCTCGGTGAGAATGTCTATAACGCGCGCTGTGCTGCTTGCCACAATGTGGGAGCAGGTGGCTCACCAAAGATTACCGATGCATCTGCCTGGGGCGCCCGCATTAAGAAAGGAAGAGAAGTACTTTATCAGAATGTATTTAATGGAATTGGCACGATGCCTGCGCGAGGACTGTGTAACAGTGAAAAAGATTCTGGTTGTGACGACAATTCTATGCGTGCAGCGGTTGACTATATCCTCAGTCTTCAAAAAGAAGACGACAAAGACAAGAAAGAAAGAGTTGGAATGGCGCCAGAGCCTATCAAGCGCGCTAGAGCTGAAGAGATTTTTAACAAAACATGTAGTACCTGTCATGTGGATGGACAGCTTGGAGCTCCAAGGATAGGCGACCGTGTTCAATGGACGAAGCGCTTGAAAAAAGGATTTGATATCCTTACCAAAAATGTAATTTATGGATTTGCTGGGACAAATGCAGAAGGTGCCTGTATTGTTGAACGTGGCGGTTGTCATGATTGCACTGATGCTGAGATCATCGCAGTAATCAAATATATCCTGGATGAGAGTGTTCCAGGAAAGGACTTTAAACTTTGGTAAAGGAACTTTTATGCGTTTATTAATCGCTTTATTTGCGGCATCATCGGTGTTTGCCTCCTACAATATGCCAATGGGAGTGACCCCAATAAGTCACAAGATTTATGATCTTCATATGTTAATGTTCTATGCCTGCTGTATTGTCGGTATTTTAACTTTTTCTGTGATGTTTTACGCTCTTTTAAAGCATCGAAAATCACTGGGTGTGACCCCCTCTAAATCATCTGGGAATATGACACTTGAAATTCTTTGGACAGTTATCCCTTTGATCATTCTTCTGGCACTGGCTTACCCTGCTGCACTGGTAATGATTGAAATGCAGGAGCGTAAAGATGCGGATGTTAATGTCCTTGTTCGCGGAATCCAGTGGAAATGGCAGTACGAGTATTTGGACCATGGCTTCAGCCTATATTCAAATTTGGATACGCCTATGGCCCAGCGTGAAGGAACAGAGCCAAAAGGAAAAAATTATCTATTAGAGGTGGATGAGCCGCTGGTTGTTCCAATTCATAAAAACATCCGATTTTTATTTACATCCCGTGATGTGAACCACTCCTGGTGGGTTCCTGATTTTGGTTTTAAAGTGGATTGTATTCCAGGCTACATAAACGAAGGCTGGGCGTATATCGAAAAACCAGGTACATATCGTGGTCAGTGTACTGAGTTATGTGGGATTCTTCATGGTTTTATGCCTGTTGTTGTTGAGGCGAAGACAGAGGAAGAGTACAACAAATGGCTGGCATCTAAAATGGATATCACACTTAAGAAAAAGGAAAATAGAGTGTTCACAATGGATGAGTCGATGAAGTTAGGTAAGCGTGTATACACTCAGCACTGCCAGGCTTGTCATCAAGAAAATGGCATGGGTATGCCACCTGCAATTCCTGCAATGGTTGGGGGAAGAATTACTACAGGCGATGTGTCTGGACACATTGATGTCCTGCTTAATGGTATTAAAGGTTCCGCTATGCAATCATTTGCTGATCAGCTAAATGATGAAGAAATTGCTGCTGTAATTACTTATGAGCGCAATGCATGGGGCAATGGGGACAAAGAGAAATATGGACCTAAGGCAGGGGGGCTTATCCAGCCGGTGCTCATAGAACGTGCCAGAGAAGGTAAACCATTGGCAGAGCCCACACAGGTACCAATGCCAGATGCGAAAAAAGAGAAAAAAGCGATGCCTGCGATGATCAAGGATATGAAACAACCTGAAGTAAAACCTGTTGCGGTTAAGGAGAAAAAAGTCCCTGCTGCATCAGAGGCTGACGATTGGTCACTGGATATTGCGATGAAGCTCGGTAAAAGTATATATCAAAGAAATTGTCAGGCTTGTCATCAGGCCAACGGAATGGGGATGCCTCCAGTGATTCCTGCGATGGTTGGTGGAAAGATTACAACCGGTCCAGTTGAGGGTCATATCCATGTGCTTCTTCATGGGATCAAAGGTTCAGCTATGCAGTCTTTCAATTGGCTCACTGACCAAGAGATTGCAGCTGTTGTTACCTATGAGAGGAACGATTGGGGTAATGATAACGTGGATGCTTATGGTGAGCATGCAGGAGGGCTGGTAATGCCAGCAGATGTAAAATCAATGAGAGAGGGCAATTGATATGAGTGATCATGCTGCTGAAGGAGTAATGGGAAATATATCAAGATGGTTGACGACAACAAACCATAAAGACATCGGTACATTATATCTACTGTTCGCACTACTAATGTTCCTAGTCGCAGGTTTTATGGCTTTGATGATCCGTGCTGAGCTGTTTCAGCCTGGGTTAATGTTTATGCAGCCGAATTTTTATAATCAGATGGTGACTCTCCATGGCCTGGTTATGATTTTTGGGGCGATTATGCCCGCACTTGCTGGTTTTGCAAATTGGCAAATCCCTCTTATGATTGGTGCGGCAGATATGGCGTTTCCCAGAATGAATAACTGGAGTTTTTGGATATTGCCTGCGGCCTTTTCATTGCTATTTATGTCATATTTTGCACCGGGTGGGTGGCCAAATTTTGGCTGGACATTTTATGCCCCGCTGTCATCTACTTATGGTCCTCCAAGCACAGATTTCATGATTTTATCGATTCACTTAATGGGGATCTCTTCGATTATGGCTTCTATCAATATTGTTGCAACTGTTGTGACAATGCGAGCAAAGTGGATGGAATATATGGATATGCCTATTTTTGTTTGGAGCTGGTTTATTACAGCATTTCTGCTGATATCTATTATGCCCGTGCTGGCTGTTACAGTGACAATGCTGCTTTTTGATAGGCATTTTGGCACCAGCTTTTTTAATGCAGCAGGGGGAGGTGATCCTGTTTTGTTTCAGCATCTGTTTTGGTTTTTTGGTCATCCTGAGGTCTATGTTCTCGTTCTACCAGCCTTCGGAATCATATCCGAGGTAGTGCCGACATTTGCAAGAAAGCCCCTCTATGGTGCGAAATTTATGATTTATGCGATTGCTTGTATTGCCATCCTCTCATTTATTGTTTGGGTGCATCATATGTTCACATCTGGGGTAATGGCCTGGATTAAAATTTTCTTTATGATCACAACGATGATTGTGGCAGTTCCTACAGGAATTAAAATATTCAACTGGATTGGCACATTATACCGCGGCGCTGTTAGCTTCGAGCCGCCGATGTTATTTGCTCTTAGCTTTATCGTGCTATTCACGATTGGTGGATTCACAGGGCTAATGCTTGGTGTGGTTGTTGCGGATTATCAATATCAAGATACATATTTTGTTGTCGGTCATTTTCATCATACAATTGTCTCTGGGGTTTATTTCTCAATCCTTGCAGGGGTTTACTATTGGTTGCCTAAGTGGACAGGGCGATATTACTCTTTTCGTTTAGCCAATTGGCATTTTTGGTTGTCAACTATCTCAGTTAATCTTACCTTCTTCCCCATGTATTTTCTTGGCTTAATTGGGATGCCAAGAAGAATACCTGACTATAATATTCAGTTTACAGACTTGAATATGTTGGCTTCTGTGGGGGCACTTATATTTGGACTTACCCAGTTAATATTTGTTTGGTTATTAATTGAGAATATTTTCTTCAGCAAAGGAGAGAAGGCATCCAGCAAAGTATGGGATGAGCCAAGAGGGCTCGAATGGACTGTGCCATCACCAGCCCCTCACCATACATTTATGACTCCACCTGACCCATTGCCGGAGCAGTAACCTATGTTGCCGCTATCTTTAAAGGGTATATTATCCATCATCTTGGGTTGGGCAGTGATTTTGGTCACTTACTTCCAAGGGCTGCCATTGTTATGGGCAACAATTCTAACAGCTTGGTGGCCGGTTCTTGTGGTGTTTGTTTATCAGGCTTGTGCATATAAAGGCATTTACAGAGATCGATGGGTTGGCGGTGCTGTTGCAATGATACCCATATCAACGATGTTACTAGGCAATGCAATGGTGCCTCTTTACTACTACATGGGGCACAGTTCAATGCATGGCGGAAATGTATCCGAAGTTCATGGCATGAAGATTCAGGCTAAAGAAACGGCTATTCGGGTTGATCTACTTACTGATGTAATACGGCCACTATATATCTCTGCATATACTGATAAAAAACAGTTTAGTTTTTCTGCTAATTCAAATGAAACGGTTGGCTTGTATTTGGTCAATCACTCTGATGAGAAAGTGCTTGTGAAATTCAAGCGGACAGACGTCCCATCAAACATTGCCCATTACATCAGAATAAATAATCTTCCGAATATAATTGAGCTATCTCCAGGACAGGCTAGAGATATCATGCTTGAAATTAAGACGCTTGAGGTCGTGCCAAGACAATTAAAACATGCTATTATTCAGCTAAATTTGATGGATGCCAGCCACATTGGTAAGCAAGGCCAACAAAAATACTGGAAAAAGATGATTATGCCCTCACACGAGATGCATGAAAGGATGAAAAATGAGTAATCAGGCGCACATTACACCCCCAAGCTATTGGCCAATAATTGGCTCAGTGGGATTGTTTGTTTTCGCGCTTGGCATCGTGAATTGGTTGCATAAAGAGCCGCTAGGAGTATATGCGATTGCAGCAGGTGCTGCCATATTATTGTATATGATGTATGGATGGTTTCGTGAGGTGATCGAAGAGAACATGGCGGGTTTAGGGAAAGATCCTCAAGTCGAAAGCGCTTTTAAGTGGGGAATGATTTGGTTTATCTTTTCAGAGGTCATGTTTTTTGCCACTGCTTTTGCCACGCTTTTTTATATTAGATTATTTATTATTCCCTGGCTTGCTGGCGATTATATGGGGCATGAGATCACTCATTATATCTTGTGGCCACATTTTGAAATGCAGTGGCCACTTTACACTACCCCTGATCCATCGATGTTTCTCGGGCCTTTGAAAACGGTGAACACATGGGAAATCCCTGCATTAAATACACTTATTTTGCTCACAAGCGGTTTAACCATTACGGTTGCTCATTGGGGAATTATTCGCTCTGATAGAAATATGGCACTTACCGGCCAGGCATTAACAATCCTATTGGGATTGATATTTTTGACCTTGCAGGTTTATGAATACACTGAGGCTTATCATGTTTATGACTTAAAGGTTAACTCAGGTGTTTATGGCAATACGTTTTTTCTTCTAACGGGTTTGCATGGGTTTCATGTGTTCTTAGGGACTGTCATGCTTATTTGTATTTGGGCAAGAATTTATCTCGCTCATTTTACTCCTGCGTATCATTTTGCATTTGAAGCAGTTGCTTGGTATTGGCATTTTGTTGACGTTGTTTGGCTGATCTTGTTTGTTTTCGTTTATTGGATATAAATAATAGAAATATTATTCATGCAAAATTAACAAAGTTAATGCATAATATAACGTGTTACTTAAGGATATCGCAATGCCGCTTACAGATTCCAACATTATAGAATGCAACAGCCTAGACAAAGTGACTGGGCATTTAAATAATAAGGACCTTTTAAATCAAGAGCCTGCCAATAATGTGCGCTTCTTGGCCTTAATGTATCGTTTTTATGGTGGTAGCCTTCCCTACTTAAATCAGCTACTGCGTGGTAGCAGATTCAGCGACTTTGAACCTATCAAGCACAAAAGCCGAACCGCTATTGCTTGTGTGACTGGTCAAAGCCTTGATGTTATTCGGGCAGTGCGCGCGCCTGGTGATGTCGAAGAATTTTTCGCAGCAATTTCTCTTGAAGTTAGTGAAGGATTGGTTCGAGACTATTTACGTCCGGTTGATTGTTTGATACTCAATCAAGATGTTGAAACATTAAACTTTCTTAAGGGTATAGAGCCAGATCGTTTTAGATTAGAAAATTTCAATCAAAGTTTAAACATCGAACCGGCTTATTTGCAACAATTTGGCCTGGATTTCCCTGCGCTTAACAAAATCATTAAATTTGAAACTAGTGTCGCGACACTAAACACGCGAGTATCGCCAGTTTGCAATCAATTATCTTTGGCGAAACTGGCACTTCTAAGTGGAAGCATAGATACCGTAAATTGGGTTAGAGAAAATATTGACCCATATTTATCCTCCCTCAGAGTTTCAAGTGTCACTTCATACTCGACACCCATAGCTTTTTACCCTGCGGAAGTATTTGCTAATTTAGGAGGGATAACGGAAGATGAGCTTAATGCTCAGTTAACTGCTGCATGCGAAGAAGGGTATATAGTGGTTGAAAACTCCCCTGAGTATAGACATTATTTATGGGAGAAGTTAATACAGCCATTGTATAATAATGATAATACTTTTCCATTGTTTCAACCCGAGCTATCAGAACAGGAGTATGAGTTTTTTAGCTACTTTAGTGATCTTAATGATGGACGGGGAGTCATTGACCTTGAATACGCCCAGGAGAACTTTACTCCCGATATATTAAGAAAAATAGGAAATTATGATGAGGAACAATTGGTCCCCTCTTTGGAGACAACTCGTGTTGCTTCCGGGTCTACAGACGAATTTTCTGAAATAAAGAATTTCATTACAGATTCACCAAGATACCAGGTATATCAAAAAGCATTGCAAGAAGGTATAAGAACTGATCATTTGAATAAGAAGATCAAGATGGACCCATATGGTCGTACTTATCTTGGGACGGGTGATGTTTATATGAGGGCGCCTGGAGATATTCAGCTACAGGCCCAGCCAAACAGAGTTTACGGAGCACTTGCTGCTGATGTTGCTCTTAGTAAGGTCATAGGTGTTGATAATGAGCGTATGTATAAGTCTATTTCAGATACACGTATGCTATTTGAAACTTATTCTCTTTGCTGCTATTTACAAGAAAACGATTGGCTCAAGAAAAAGTTGTTTAGACCAATAAGTGATTCCTATCACAGTCTAACAAGAGATGATTTTAATGATGAAAATTTTCGTGGGATCTTTATGTACCTTAATCTCTTCGAAAACCATCAAAATATCCCAGTAGTTCGTGATCGTTTACTAGAATTCTTTTTTGATAGACATGTTGGCCCTTTGGTTAAACTGGATCCACATTCGAACCCAAATGATTTTGTCAAGCGTCTTTCACAACATATATCGCACTCAGGTATGGCACATCGGGAAAAAATACAAAGGATAAAGCAATTGGCATCGGAGCTAAGTAACGGGCCTGCGCAAGATGAGAAAATTTTGGCAGTACACACACTGATTGAACGGGATAGAATCAATATATATGACCTTTATAACGAGGTATTTAGATGTGTTGTCACCCCTGTCCAGCTCTCGCAAATGTCAACAACTCGTGAAAATAATGTGCTTAATTCAATGATTATGTCCTCTCCGCTTGCTGAGAAATTGGAAGGTAAGTACCATTTGGACAACGGCACAGATTCAAACATGGCTTCGAAGGTAGATGATTTTTTCAATAGGGCCCAAATTAGCAGTACTGATTTTGATTGGCTAAAGCAGAGTTATGATAAGACTATATCGGTTATCGATAAAAAATCTGATCAGAAGGCATTGTTTAATGAAATAGCATCATTCGGTGATATAAATCAGTATCTTAATATAAAGAGGAAGTTCAGGAATGCTGTCAAAAGTAATAACAAGCAAGAAGCCCTAGTGAGTCTATCTGAGTTATTGTTGGCGTCAAAAGGAGCTGAGCAAAATAATCCCCCAATCAATCAGCTTGCCAATTTCGTAAAGATATATGAACCTAGTAATGAAACGTTTGCTGATTTTAAAACAAGATATGCTTGGGCTAATGAGTCATATAATTTTCTTAAGAATTATGATTTTGATACACGAAATGCTGAGACAAAGTTCACAAAAGAAGAAGCAGTTAGTTTTTTTGAAGACCTTAAAAATGGCAAGTTAGCTAATGAGCGGCTGCCTGAGGCGGTAGTTAAGTATGCTTTAGAGGCGCATCACAAGGACTCGTTAAATGTCAATGTACTTAGAAAACTTAATCTAAGTGATCTGATTGCTAATATCGACTCAGAATCAAGTTCGGGCATGTCCACTTTATATACTTACGCCTGCTCTTGCGCGCTTGATGATGTAAGTGACGACACAATTATAAAATTAACGAGTAAAATCGCTGCTTTTAGGCCCAGAGGGTATAGTGCTGCTATCGATGGTCGTATAGTAAATCTTGGCTCGAGAGATTTAGATCAAACTTTGATAACTCGGTTGCGTGATCTACTGATATCTAACGAACACGGCGCTGACACTATCGATGCACTTGCAGGCTTGTCGTATTATTCAGTTCAGCAATTAAAACAAGTTATTCTCGATAATATAAATAGTGTAAATGATAAGCAAAAATTAGCGGTTTTTTTACTTGAGAAAAACTTTTTGATTCAAGATGAAAAGGTCGCCCAATTTGTATCTGATAACATTGGTGGGCGCCTTCATGAAGTCATCAGAAACCTAAAGGTAGAGGGTGAGATTAACTTTGACTGGCCCTTACGCGTCCTGCTATCAAAAGGTTCTTTTGATAGCTTACTCCAAGCGTTCGATCATAGCTCCCAGACAGTCACCGGGTTATTAATGGCTTTTCTCAAAAGAAAGAATGATCGAGGGGAGGCTGAGCAATTGGTTAATTTGCTCTTACAGCGCTACTCTGTGCGTTTTGCATGGAAGGTGCCCGGGCACGCAGGTGAAAATATTACACATTTCCTCGCAAAACATAATCCCAAATTGTTAAATAAGTTATTGCCAGGCATCAGCTCTCAGGTATTAATTAGGGATCTTAACGATAGGGGGTTCTCACCAGCTCATTATCTTTTTAATAATCGATCACTGGGCGTTATTGATCAAAACGATGTTAGAGAGCAATTTATTCTTGGTATGGTAAATAGGCCTGATAATATTGAAATTATAGAAACACTTCAGGGTCTTATTAAGCCAGCAGATGATTTGCATGTTGCAAATTACTCCAAGTCCAATATTATGGATAAGGCGCTTATTACGCATAATCTAGAGCTATTCATTCATTTATGGGATAAGTCTGGATGTAAAGGCCGTTTTTCAACTAAAGCCGTTGATAAGATGGTAAATAGTGCCATTAGAAACCCAGATTTTTCTAAGAATTTCCCAAAAGTATGTGAAAGAATAAAATATCCTTATTTTTTCAAGCGTCATGGAATGCACCTTCTTGGGTTTTCTGTTTTTTCATTAGCAGCTGGTGGGCTTGTCGGGTTTTTAGCAAAAAGTATAATCGTTGGCGCTTCATCTTCCACTTTTTTTGCAAGCATGTTCGGTATTTTGACACTACAAGATTCTACACTTACTGCGCTGAGATCTGGAAAGTTGAGTAACGCTCATTTAGAACCTATTAATGCATATAATATGCAAAATGAGACAGATATTAAACAGGTGGAACGGAATGCTAACACAGCTACAAATGCTCCTAGGTCAGCAAATACAGCAGGACGATAACGCGCATCATTGGATACCTAGAGTTCTTGCTGATGAGCAAAGCAAGCTCACTTTTGACAATAGACGTACAATTGCACGTTATTTAATAAGAAATAACAAATGGATTGGAACTAAAGAGGTTGCCCAATTTGTTAAACAGAATATTCCCGATAATGAGATGCCTAGTTTAATTCGCGATCTTAATGTAACAGATTTAAATTATACTTGGTTGGAGGAGTTTGGATTTGGGGATTTTACGGATTTTATTGACAAATATTTTGCTGAAGAAAAGCGTTCCCAGGCCTTTGGTGGGTTAATCAAGTATATCTTATTGTCATATCCCGACCAGGGTTGTGATGGGTATTTACTGGCATTAATTGAAAAAATGAGAGCCGCGGGTGTTGAGCTTACAGAAAAAGAGATAGATCAGACGGGGCAAACATTGCCACATTATCTTGCTGCTTATAAAAACAAACATGACTTTCTTATTAAGCATATTATGAGGCACCAAAAATCGATTCGCAATTTAACGCTAAAAGGAACATATAAACAATCGATACTTGATGTCTTTCTATCGAACAAGCCTGATATTGCTCATCAAAGTCGATTATTATATCTTTGTATCGGTGAGAAATCATGTCAAGAAGTATTCACGCGACTTAATATCAATCCACGCGATGCGACTGAACTGATGGATAGACTATTAGAAAGGCATGATTTTGAATCGTTTCATATCCTTTGGAAAAGAGGCTCACAATTTAGAAATTTCTCTCTTCCGGTTTTTAAAAAATCCCTTGCGCAGCCCATCAAAGAGTCTCAACTAGAAGCTTTTAAACAGCTATGTAAGGACACAAGATGGTTATTTTATTCAAAAACATATGGCCGATCGTATGCTGGATTAACAGCTACCTCAGGAGTTTTAGCATATTTCTCTTATATGTATGTCGCTCCAGGTCTTGCTGGTTCGGTTTTAATGCTGGTGCAGGTATTTCATGCATATCTATCTGGATGTGATGATACAACATATCGGGTGTTCTTTTGTAAGCCGGAATCGATAGATGAAACAAAAAGTACTACACAAGAACCTTTATTAGCTGCTACAATGCCGGACTTGTTTACGGAAGATCGTAATGAAAGACAAAATAATGATACCGATAGCTCAAATGAGCCAATGGCAAGACCTGGCCCTTGATGAAGAACTTTACACCAATGGCTCCCATTGGCTTAATGAGATAGCTAAAAGATCAATAGCAAAGGATAAGAAAACCAATGAAACAATGGTAAATATTTCCGTTGTTAATCAGATTAGGCAAATTTTCCAGGCGATGCTCGTGGCGATGATGAATGATGCTTTTGAAAAAAAAGTTGACCCGGCAAATAAATTATTATGTTTTCTCCAGGCAAAGTTCCCTCTCAAAAGTGATAATTTGGCAATTGATATTGTTCAGCTATGCAATTCCTCTGGTAGTGAGCGAAAATGGCTTGATAAACTTTTGACTCAAGGATCATTACATGGCGCATCTTTATTAATTGAGCAGGGAGTTCGCACGCTGTCAGTGGGATCTTTTTCTAATTTTCTCACCAGAAAGTACTCAAAGGAGGTTAATGTCAGGGAGCAGTTTGAATTTATCACATCAAAGTTAAAGTGGGGTATGTTATTTGATCAGCACATTGGATTTTTGGCTATGGAGGTATTGGCTTGTATTGCTGTGGCAATACCGATGTACAAATTTCTGGGTCTGAAAATTACCCTCGTTGGGATTGGTGTAGTGCAAGCGGGAGTGGCTTACTCTCTTTACAAAGATTCATTTACCCAGTCAGTACTTTATTCAAAACCAATATTTAATAGAGACTATAAATCCGCAAACGAGCTGGTAAGTAATGCCCAAGAAAGAACAGCCTCCGCAAGCCCCCAGGGGCAGGGGCCGAACCAGGTATTGCCATCTGAAAAAGCGGGGACTAGTATTACAGCGGGTTAATATTTACAAAAGCCTTTCTTTGAACCACTTGATAGTGATAAAATCAACCCGTAATCCGTAGGAGATATATGAGTTATAAACAACTTTCTGGCAAAAAGTACTTAGCTGCTGGTTCAAGGGATACTAAGCCGATCATGCCGGGACTGATCGCACTTTTTGCTGGGTTATTAATGCTTTTGTCCCATCAGTCCAGCTTGCTTAAGATGATGCTTCATTCACCACAAGGAATGGCATTTTGTTTTTTGTTTTGTACTAGTTCACTTATTTATGCTCTGTGGGGAGATTTTTCTCGATATCGAAATTTAGCTCTTAATGTGATGCTTAGTGTTTTATTGGTAGCAGCAAGTGTGCTGGTTTTAAATCCGCTTTTGGTTTGGGGATTTAATATCTATGCGATTTGTAATTTTTTATCTGCTATCGCCCTTGTTCAGAGTGACAGATCATCACCTGGTGTGGCGGAAAAACTTATACGTATAATGAAAATCGCTGTTGTATCCTCTATTGGGGTATATAACTTTATTGCGGGCGCATGGAGTTTTATTGCTTTTTTTATATTAGAAGCTCGAGATGCTATTAAGGAGGGTAAAGTAAAGTCAGCAATATCTATCGAGAGTAGTATCGTAGTGGCAGCAATACTCGCATGGGCATGCTCATCATTGACGTTAATGATGCCGTCTGTTTTTGCTTTTGGTGTGGTTTTTCATGATAGTTTGCTAGCAATTGGTGCTTACCAAATTGGCTGCTATTTTAGGGACCGATACAGAGACCGTTTAACTGCCTCGGGAGACGATTATCCGCAAGTGTGGGTTGATGGGAAAGAAAAAGATATCAGGCAGCTTAAATCAAATGATATTTTCACTTTAAAGGAGGGGGCGGACTATGTTCTTCCTTTCCCAATCACTGGTAGGGAAGGAGCCTTAGTTACCAAGTATCAGCCAAATAATGAGGTGAGAATATCAATGGCGGGAAATAAGGTCAGTATTCCTGCATTTTGCTCATTTAACTACCAAAAAGGTGAGCTGGTGGCAAAGGGTGTTTTTCAGCCTGCAAGGCGGTCAGCAAAGGTAACAGGCGAGTCATTTTTTGGATGGGTGATATTGATCTCTTTGGTCGCAGGATTACTCGGTGGGCTTTACACACAATCAGTGCTTAGTGGGTTTGCTCAGTTTGCACTGAGTATCATGGGGGCTTGTCCATGTGTATTTGTATTTTCACGTCCTATTATTGAGTTGGGGGCACTGTCTTATGCTCACCGTAAAGGTTTGGCTTTTGCAGATGGTTCGCAGCAGTCAATTTGGTACGATAAGATTGATATTATCGCTTTTGATAGGACGCACACGCTATACCAGCCCAAAATTAACGAACAGGCAGATGCACCATACCGTTTAATAGAATATGGGCGTGAGTGCATCGATTCGCTGCGATCTTTAGGGAAGGATATCTGGGTAATTAGTGGCACGGAGCGAGAGGGTTGTGCTGATGCAATTGCCAAGGAGCTTAATATTGATCGGGAGAAAATCATGACCTCTGTTTCAGATAAGCAGTCAATAATTAAAAATTTAAAAAGTTATGGGCACAATGATCCGCTGAAGGGGAGTAAAGGGCAGTACCGTGTTATGTTTGTTGGTGATGGTGAAAACGACCATAACGCCCTTGAATCATCAGATCTTGCTGTTGCGCTAGGGGAGAACCATCAGACGCAGGCAAAGGCGCACCTTCGTATTCAGAAGGATCAGATTCCGCTACTTACAAACTTAAACCGGCTGATTGATGCAACTTCCAAGTGGCTTAGCAATTTAACCGGCGCTGCATACGTTTATAATATATGTATGTTGTTTTTAGCAAACGGTGGTTTTTTCCTAATGTTTGGAATGGCGTTACCAATTAGTTACGCGTGCCTATCAATGATGTGCTTTTCATTCCTGACGCTGTGGGCTTCAAGTCAATTTGATCCGAGTGTGATTGATCAAAAAGTCTTTAACCGGCCAAGTAGCGAGCTTAACTCAAATGTTCCAATTTATCAGAATAGTAAGCGGCTAGTAGGGGGCCAACCACCTTCTTTGAAAATGATAAAATAAAAATGGAAGTTTAGTGTTGACATGTGAAGTGAAAGTCGTATAATCACATTTATCTTATGTTCTTTAACAATTTAACAACCAAGTGCAATTTGTGTGGGCGCTCGAATTCGATTGCCAGAATCAAAAAAATGTGCTTTATGCACACAAACTTTCTTAATGAAGAGTTTGATCCTGGCTCAGATTGAACGCTGGCGGTATGCTTAACACATGCAAGTCGAACGGCAGCATGCTTTTTCTTCGGAATTAGTGATGGCGAGTGGCGGACGGGTGAGTAACGCGTAGGAATCTGCCCTAGAGTAACGGACAACCTGAGGAAACTCAGGCTAATACGGTATAATCTCTGAGGAGCAAAGCTGGGGACCTTCGGGCCTGGCGCTTTAGGATGAGCCTACGTCAGATTAGCTTGTTGGTGGGGTAATGGCCTACCAAGGCGACGATCTGTAGCTGGTCTGAGAGGATGATCAGCCACACTGGGACTGAGACACGGCCCAGACTCCTACGGGAGGCAGCAGTGGGGA
>MDSV01167153.1_pt1 | contig 43287 bp, 33 predicted proteins | sample 810851 | NCBI WGS metagenome assembly MDSV01 (sample SAMN05326640, study PRJNA326480) | marine metagenome | isolation source: seawater | place: Atlantic Ocean: North East | collected 2012
CTTCTCATATTGTATCTCCTATAAAGTCGCTACAAATACCGTAGCAATCTTTGTATATTTCTAAGTCTTGTTTTGTAAGTTTGTTCATATGACAAGCAATAGATTTAGGACCGTATTCATAGTAGTCTGAGTGTGTCCAAATATACCCGTTACTTGTTAATGTAACATCGTCGCTTTGGTGCCAAAAACAATTAACACCATTGTCAGTCATATGTGCTAAAGCTTCAATGTTTTTAGCATGACACCATAGTCCGTTCATCTTTAACATATTTTTATTAACTGAATATGTTGGTCTGTCGTGCCCTAACATCACCATACTATTATTAACCCATACATCTATTTCAACATCATATCCTTCAGCTAATGCTTCAAAAATATAATGTGGACTATTTTCCCTTTCAGGATTAGGTCCAAATAAATTTCCTCTGTGGCTAATTTTTTTCATTACTTTACCTAAAAAACTTTTTAACACTTTGAATAGGATTTTTTAATCCTTCGTATGTTCTATCAATAAAGCTAATATGCTCGTCTAGTTTTTTGCTTAACTTTATTGTATCTTGTTCAATTCTATAAACTGCTTTTTCTATTTGTAATAATTGATGTTTTAGCTCATCAAGATCTTTTTTATCCATTACCACCACCCTAATACTCTGCCATTGCCGGCTATAATTAAAAGACAAGTTACAACATGAAGGACTATCCAAAATGTTCTAAACGCTAATGCCTTTCTTACGTCTGTTTGTTTAATAGGTAAGAACTCTGGTTTATCATCATCACTAACACCAATAGGCATTCCAACTGTTCTTGCCCATATCTTTAACCAACGTCTTTGTCCAGTCATTATCCTACAAATGCCTTTTCTTGTACAAAGTTACCTGCTGACGTTTTATTACCTTCGTGCCAGCCTCGTTCTGTTAGGTAGTTTTTCATTTCTGTATTAAAGGCAGTACTACCACATAGCATAACTTTATCTCTTTCAGTTGTTGCTTGTTCAAATACTTTTCCTTCTTTAACTAAGTCTGTAATTCTTCCTGGTCTATGAAATTCTTCTCTAGTAATAGTTGGTATAAACGTACAATTACTTTCTTTTAAAATATTATGATAAGCATCTTGTTCAGCCATTGTTCTCGTTGTCCAAGTAACATAGATATTATCAAAGTCGCTGTATGTTGCTGGGTCACGTAGCAAACTCATAAAAGGAGCAATACCTGTTCCAGTTGCCATCATCCAAAGGTTGCCGCCAAGTTCTAAGTTTTGTGTAATTAATGTTCCTGTAGTTTTTCCTCCTACATACAAATCGTCACCAACTTTAATATGTTGTAGTTTACTTGTTAAAGGACCATTAGGTACTTTAATACTATAAAACTCTAGTTCTTCGTCGTACGGACCACTACAAATACTATAAGCTCGTTTAGGAGTAGAGTCGTAGTCACCCATGCCTACCATAACGAATTCTCCTGCTCTAAATCTAAAAGTTTTAGGTCTCTCTGTAGTAATTTTAAATAGTGAATCGGTGTAGTGTGTAACACCTGTTACTTTAACGATCATTAATGATGCCTCCATGATATATTTAGGTTAGCATATTCAATCGATTTCATCTTAGATTTCCACTCCTCTATTAATGCCATGTCCCATTGTTGTTGTGTCTGTTCGTCCATGTCCCAAGGCGTAGGTTTAACCCACGTCCATTTCCTGTCTTTATCTAATCTGTTTCTTAAACAGTCAAACCCTACTGTATGAACTTCTGTTGCTCCTTTGTCAACAGCATATTTCATTTGTAGTGTTCCAGTAATATCATCTTTGTCTGCTGTACTAGGCACAATAAAATTATCTCTAGTATTCCATTTAGTAATAATATCACCTGTGTAGTCGTTGCTAATTATTTCTGCTGGTCCTTTATCAGCTACAGCAATACAATTAACTTTAAATTCTCTATACTGATACTTTGTACCAATTTTAAAATCATAATATGTATCGTTAACGATATGTAATCGTTCTCTTAAACTATTACCGTTACCTATACATAGAATTTTCATTTAGCATCTCGTTCCGTTAGCATAATACCAAATCGTTTAGGATTAGTATACACCATCTTAAACCATCTACTAGCTTCAGCATCTAGATCTGCTATTCTAAATTGTAAATCTTTTCTTAGTAACTGTCCGTATTCAGCAATAGCTTCATTTCTTATAGCTACATTATCAAACTTTTCTAATTGTTCTTTACACCAAGGTTGCATAAAATCGTAGTTAGCAATTTGTGTATGATCCCAACGTTCAACGTTAACCATATAAGTACTCATTCTAGCACCTAGTATAGCCCAGTCACCGTATGGCATATCTCTTCCTACACTACACCAAATAGCTAAACGGTGTAAGTTTTTCCAATGGTTCTTTTCTAAGTATTCCCACTTGTCTGGAAGTATACCTTGATCTAAACTTAATTTAACTCCTTCACGTATTCCTGCTCTAAAGGCTTGTTCAGGGCTTCCATTAACAACAACATCACTCATAGTATCTGCCATTTGGAAGTATGTAACCATCCAACAAAAGTCTACAGCATCTTGTTCGTTAGTTGCTTTCTCATGACTTTCCATATTAGTAATGATGTGTTTTGGCCAAAGTTTAACACCACCGTTTCCATATGCCAAACCGTTGATAACATTATGTCCGCACCAACTGAATACATAGTCCTTTTGTGTTTCATCATCTATTTCTAATTGTTCGTTAAAGAATTCTTCACGTACAGTATTATCACCGTCAATAGTAAACACTCTATCCGTTTCACTTATTTGTCCAGCTTTATTATGTGCCGCATCAAAACCTTTAACACCGTGTACACGTTTTGCCCATGGGCATTTACTTTTTAAGTCAGCCCAATTCTTTTCAGCATTTGGCTCATCATAAGAAATGTATACTACATCAAAATCACTTACTTTATATCTATTAATCATTGACTGTCCTATAGCTTACTAACATCTCTAAATTATTTCTAGATATAAGAGATATTTGTTTTGTATTAATATATTCTGGTATATCAAATTCATGTTTTCCAGTTGCTTGAAAATCAATTCTCTTTAACATTTTAGAATACTGTCCTTTGGGCGTAACCCAAATTGTTTTCTTATCCGGAAGACTACCTTTAGATTCTAGTGTTAATTTTCTAGTATCCATATTAAATTCAAAATTGAATAAACGTTTAGGATTGTATTCGTTGATAAGATGAACACGGTTGGAAGATGACATAGCATCTTTACTAATATTTATTAATTGAGGAGGACTCTGGCTAGTATCTACCATCCATGCTTTTAAGCTACCTTCTGAAAGATCTATGTACCTTTCTTTGCTTACTCTAATAAACATTTCATCTTTCATATCCTCTGATTCACGAGGACTTAATAAAAGTATTTGTCCAAAGTCATTGTAATAAACTCTGTGCTGACTAGCATTTGTAGTAGGAGTAACATCCATACTAAACAGTTGATCAACTAATGATTGTACATCTTCTTGTTTCATTGTGCTAGTTCCTCTAATCGTTTAATATGATCGTCTGTGAGCCATTTCTTTACGTGATAGTGTAATGGTTTTGTCTGTAAGTAATTGTTAATAAAACATCTACCATCTTCGTCCCAGCTATCTGACAAATATTCAGTCCAGTCTAAGTCTTGTACTTTATAATCTAATAGTCCTTGACACTTGCTTTTTAAGTGTACAAAAGTAAAACTAGGAATAGGTTTAACTTTATCTTTCCATTCTAATAATCTAATAGCAAGTCCGTACACTTCGTCTGTAGCAGGCCAACGTACTTTATTGTGTCTAATATATTCCCAACTATAGTCGTCCCAATTTTTAAATATGTCTTCACATAGATTAAAAAACTTTCTTGCTTCTTTACTTTGTCTAAAATAAGTTAAGGCCGCGTATCCTCTGTATAAATTATTTCTATTAAACTGTTTACTATAATAACCTACATCTGCTTTATGCCCTTTAAACGTAATAGGATTATTACACATTTGTACAGGAAAGCGTCTAGCTAATATATTCCACCAGTCGCTGTGATCGTGTGTAAACAACATATCAGCATCTAAACAAATTGTTTCTTTGTAAGGAGTCATATGATATGCTTTCCACCAGTTATGTAATTTCCAGTTATGAGGTAACGCTTCGTCTGTCCAAGGAATAGTAACTACTTCATCAAATACTTCTTTGTAGTTTTCTGGTAAACGTTTTTGATCTTCTTTTGTCATACCAACTGCTAGGTACGGTGCTTCTGTTTGACTTGCTTTTAAACTTAAAGCTAAAGCATAAGCCATTCTTGGATAGTCGCCAAACTTCTCGCTGTATTGTGCTATTGTAAAAAAGCCTCGCTGTCTTTTATATTCTCTAGCCATAAAGTTCTATAAACCTATCGTAATATTTTTCTATTTCAAATTTATTCAGTAAATGAACATTTGTATCTTTTAATCTTACAGGACCTTCGCCTGTGTTAAGTGTTATACTTCCTTTGTTTACTTCTATAATTGATTCAGGAGCATAGCTATTAATTTGTCTTGTAGGCAACGGTTTCATCCATCCGTCTGTATGTCCGTTTACAATATGTGATGCTATAGCGGCCGTTAGATCATTTCTATAAAATGTATAAGGACTATTAAACGTTGTAGTATAAAAGTCATTGTTTTCTTTTATTTCTTTTGCTACTGTAAACCATTCACTAGCTTCTTCACACTTTCTAAAGTAACATACAGTAAACCAATGTATATTTGGATAACCGTCTGTAATAACTTTTTCGTAAATATGTTCTTGATGTTTAGCAGGAGTTCTGCTTGTTGTATTCATTAGCATAGGCTCTACATTGTTCCATACATTATTTAATAATGAATTTTGTATTAAGTAATCACTATCTATTAATATAGTTTCGTCATATGGTGTTAGGTCATATGCTAACAGCCTATCTAAATTATACCAAGTTATGTCTTGGCGTTTGCCTTCAACATATACTCCTCTACCATTAACTACTTCAATATCATTTAGGTATATTACTTTATCCCAGATATTGCTAGTGTTATTTTTGTAATCTTCTTCTATTGTAATTAAGGAAACAGGCACATTGAGATAATGTTTGGCCATAGTAGCGGCCACCTCGGCTTGCTTTATGTAATTAAACTGTTCGTTGTTTTTAGCAAATATTAATAGGCCTTTAGTCGTCATAAGTTAATATCTCTTCTACACTTCTTGCTGTTACTATTTTATTCTGTTCTGCTATAGAACGATTTTGTTCTTGAACGTAAGTATCTAGTATAAGTTTCATAAAACCTTTAACTTCTACTTCAATAGGGTTATTGTTTCTGTCATCTATAACAGCCGTTTCGTAACCTTTACGTTCGAGTAAATCTAATAAGTTTAGTAGTGTAGGATTGATATTAAACATACCACCGTTATGCCCAATAGTAAGTCTTTCGTCTTTTAATTCTCTTAATAATTCTAACTGGCGATTTTGGACTTGTCTGTAATTTGCTTGTTTGAATAGATCTGTTGTTTCTTGAGTCATCGATTTCCTTCTTCTATAAACTAAAAATAGCGAGTTGTGATTTAACACATACACTCGCTATTATATAGTCTTTGGATTAAGGTGTCAAGTATTTTTTTTAGAATGATTCCGTTGTAGCAAAACCTGGTGTAGCAATAGTGTACACACTTGATTTTCTTACTGTAAAGTCAGCTTTAGTACCTGACTCAACGGTATCAACAGCACTAGGTGCCGTTGGTGTATGTTGATCGTCCAAAGTAATTTGGAAAGTAACAACAGCACCAACTACTTTAGCTTGTACTAGAACATCGTTGGCACTATAAGCACCTGATCCAATATTTGTACCTTCAAATATTGTAGCATACGATGAACCTAGATCATAGAATCCTGTAGTTGTACTTGGTGTTCCACCTGAGCCTGTTCTTGTAGTTCCTGTATAACCCATTTTGATAGTTCCAATTGAAGTATCAAAAATAGCGTCCCAGTTTTGTGACTGAGTCGTTGTAGCAGTTGGTTGATCCATAGTAATGTGAATCTCACCACCTGTATTGAAAAAGAATCTTGCCGCGTCAGCTGAAGCAAATGTTACTGTTACGTCTGCATTAATAGCCGCGGTTCCTACTTCACCACCCCAAGCACTACCTCTTGTACAAGTGTGCTGTGATGCTAATGTAGTTTGTTGACCTGTGTCTACGTTTTGGTAGTTAGTGTCAACATCTGTAATTGCTGTACTTAAATCATATGAATAAGATGCTCCACCAATTGTTTGTGAACCATCAAATGCATGGATTGTTTCTGAACTTGCCGGATAACCTGTATCCGAAGCACCTGGAATAGTTACACTAGTTCCTTGGTGTGTTGCCGCATTGTTAACAGCCGTTAGTAACGCTGTCCAATGAGCCGCTGTAATTTGGTCGGTAGCTGAGACTGTAGATAAAGCTGTTTGCCCGTATCCTTTACTGCCAGAACCTGTACCAATTACACCGTTCACGGTTCCTACAAACGTGTTGTAGTCACTCGCTGTAATTGTATTACTCGATGAATATGCCATTTTATATTTCCCTTAATCCGTTTAGTTTATTAATAATCATTAATTAGCTTACACTAATTAATTATCACAAAAGCTTCAACAGTACCCGTTTCTGACGTATTCTTGTCTTTTAACGCTCTGCCTATACAATTGAAATAGTTTGCTTCGCCTTCGAGTGCGGATCTAGCTATACCATTACCAGCACTTACAAGTCTGTCACCTTTAGTAACTGTACCTGTAACTCTAACTGGAACTCTTCCACTTACTGCCACAGCAGGATGACTGGCGTTGCTTCCTGCCGCTGAGTTCATTAAGTAAGCTGGAGCTGTCGAAACAACACCAAATACTTTATCACTTAATTCTTCATTAACTTTTGTAATCTCTTCTGCTCCGCCTAAAGCTACAATAGTACCTGGTTGAATATGAGTGTCAGCCGCAAAACGCTCTGCCAAGTCAGCATATTGTGCCGATGTACTTTGTCCTTCAAATGTTGTAGCAAAAACTTGATTGAATTTTTTACTTGTACTACCTAAGTCTCTTGTGTTGTTAGCATCTGGTACCAAGTCGCCTTGTATACTAGCACTACCATCTCTTAATACGGCAGAACCAGTTGCTGATAATTGAGCGTCAACATATTGTTTGGTCGCCGCTCCTAAACTTGCTGTAGGATCTCCTGCTAAAGTTAGTTTAGCTGTAGCACCATCAAATGTTGCTACTGTAGTTGGAGTTCCCCCATCATTAACTTGGATTATTAAATCACCGTCTGAGGTTTGATTAGCTATTGTAACATCATTGCCTGATACTGAAATTTTAGCATCACTGTCAACACCAATTGTAAGACCTGTGTCATTCGACACACCTAATGTTCCTGAAGTAGTATCATTAGAGTTTGATCTCAAATAGTTAGTTGCCGCTACACCGCCTAATGAATCTGAATCAGTAGCTGTTCCGTGGAACTTAGCCGTAGCTAATGTGGAGTTAACATTGTAACCTTGCTTAATAGTAGCAAAGCCTGATATAGAACTGTTAGGTGTAAACGTAGCATCTTTTGAAATAATAGCAACAATAGTATCACTTACATACATTTGGACTACAACATGATCAGTAGCACCAGTGTCTGTAACTGTAGTAATAACAGGACCAGATTGTCCTGAGCCTTGTGTAAACGCTGGACCAATTAATGTCCATCCGCTACCGTTGTAAACTTTTAACTGAGTGTTTGTAGTGTCCCACCACAAGTCACCAGTAACACCACTTGCTGGTTGAGAACCAGAAGCAGTTGAACTTGAAACTGTTTTAAATGTAGCACCAGTATAAACTTTAAGTAAACTGTTGGTGCTATCCCACCATAGTTGTCCTGCTAAGGGACTTGATGGCGCTGATGTATTAGAGAAATTCTCTAGTAATTTTACGAAGTTTTCATTTAATAGCTCGCCGTAACCACTATAGTTTTTACCAATCATTATTAGATCAGTTGTATTATCTATAGTACCGTCACTGACTGTAGCTAGTAAGGCTCCGCTTGTTTTGTTAACTGTATATGCCATTTATTTTACTCCACACTAGTATTTATTATCGTTAGCATTAATTTACGCTCGACAGATTAGTTAAAGTTTGAATTCTTACAGTATATTCGATCTCAATTAAGCGGTTTAAGGACTTTTGTACAGGGTGGAATACTACATGAGTTAATAATTTTCCTGTATTAACTGTTCCAACCCAACTTTTTAATCCTAATTCGTCAAATACATAAGTTCCATCAAAATTATTAGTGTTATCAAACGCTGATTGATCTGATGGTTCGCCGTAATCTAATAGACAGCTAACAACAATATCTGTATAAACAGTACCCTCCACATGGGTAGTTGTAATCTTATTCCTGTTTTTGTCATTATTTAAAGCTGATAATGTATCTACTACTTTGTAATATGTTTGGTTATAAAGACTGCTGTTTGTACCACTATTGTTAGCAGGTTTATATGTAATTACACCAGTAGGATCAACACTTGTACCGCCATTTCCTAAAGCTAATTCATGAATAAAACCATTTGTTTTATTTGCTAAAGACAATGCTAATGCTTCACTTATGTTTTCATAATGAATAGCATTACGTTTATTCACAAATTCTTCGCCAGTTTCTGGGTCAAATATACGAATATGACCTTCAACGCTGACGTTACCCGTGTCGTCTGGTTTTTTATTGATTTCTTTTTCTGTGTTCATATCTTTACTATCTTCTTTTGCTTTATTCATATATTTAGCTCTTTATATAAGTTGGTTTTTCTATTAAGAAACGAGCTTGTAAAGTATTTGAATTTTGTAGCCCAAGTCCATCACTAGGGTTTCCACCTGATACTTTGTACCAAGTTTTGCCATGTGCTGACGGTATTTCTTGTCTATCACTCATATCTACTACTTGACTTCCTTTTGAATGAGTAGGTTGTACTCCTGTACCCCTAGTTCCCCTTCTAAGTCTCGATAGTTTCTTAGTAGTTTTATCCATTACCAAGTATTCAATTCTCTCACCATTTATATAAATCACACCTGGTATAGCTTTATCTATATTTGGTTCTGGTATTGTATTAATATCAGCTACTGTAATCTCTGAATCTGTAGATAGAAGCTCTGCTCCTAGTTCAGTTGTATGATCTTTAGCTAATCTGTAATAATAATTTTTATCAAATAAATCTTTAAAGATTCTAAATCCTAAAGCTGGTTTAATAACTTCTTCTGTAAACTGAGTTACTACTGTAATATCACTAGCATTTAACGTTTCAGAAAAAACTAATTTGCCAGCTTCAAGTTTATAGTCTTGGTTTGGCAACATTTTAATACCGTTCTTAGTAACCCATAAGTATGAAACATCTTTTGGTGTTGTGAAAACATTAAATTCTGCTACGTTAACAACACTGGCTGTTACAGCATCAAAGCTAACTGTTTCATATCCTCTAACATCAAATCCAATATTAGTTGTAATAGCATTACTACTTCCACCTTTAAATGTTTCAGTTGTCATTTTTAAGTTATTGTGATTATTAAATGTAGTAACACAAACCTCATCAGTACCTGTCCAAGTTCCACCTGTTATTGTAAGTGACGTTGCTGACGATAAAATATACTCAGCATTTGTAACATCTGCTACATCAATTTTAGAATTAGCCGCAGGTGCCTCATCTAATTGAATTGCTTTTAGTGTACTATCAGAACCTTCAACTATACTATAGTTTGTAGTTTGTACGCCATTAATATAAACTCTAGTATTTGCTTTTACTAACGTAGAATGATCTATGTCAGCATTTGTAACAAGGTCGTATGTTGCTGAGCTACTATCATTTGTCAAATATGTAAACACTGGTGGACGTAATCTTTTACCATTAAGTTCAACAATAATTTTATCTACTCTAGCCATGTCGCTATCAGAACCTTCTGTTAATGTAAATGTTCTTGTACTATCGTTAACAGTAAACTCGTCAACAGTAACTTTACTAAATGTTCTTGTAGAACTTGCTGGAACATCAAATACATGGAAGTGGATGAGGTCATCGGTACTCAACGATCCTACCGCCGCTGTCCACGTTGTTGTTGTTCCGTTGTCAGTACTTGATAATGTTCCTGCTGTAGTATGAACTCCATTTGCTAAAATAAATGTTTGTTTGTTTTCTACAAGACTGAAAGCAACAGGTAATATTATTGCTGTTTCTCCACCACTTGCTCTAAACTCATAATCTAATAATAGTTTGTCACCTGTAACACCAAAAGCTGTTATAGAAATAATTTCGTTATTAACAGGTGCTGTGTTAAATCTAATAACACCATCTGCCCAACGTACAGTATAATTACTTGCTGGTACTCTACCTGATGTTTTAGAATATACAAAAAGCTCTTGTACAGATGAGTGGAATATATCTGGGCTTAATCCAGTTTCAGATACATTACCAAATTTAAATATTCTATTTGTTCCGTTACCTTTGTAGTTAATAACACTTATAGGCATACCTAAAGCACCGTCGCCATCAGCGTCTCTACTTGGTGCTGTGAATACGTTAATGTTTAGTGTATCAAATACTCTACCTGGTACAAACTCTTCTGGAGCGTGTGAACTATAAGCATCAACAAATTTGCTACTACCATCAACAACAATGTCTTCTGGTCTTAATCCTAACTGTGTATCATCAAACTTACTTTGTAAATCTAAATCAATATTTTTATCACTTAATACAAATCTGCCATCTTTATCTACTTCAAAGTTGTCAAAGTCTTGAGAGTCAAAGCCACCTTTGTCCATTCCAGGATTTGCTGTAAACAATGGTCCTTCAACTTTAGTTCCTGGGTATGTTATACCTTTAAATATCTGTCCTAAGTCTTTACCGTCTTGGCCTGCTTTTGGAGTATAATATGCCATAGTTCTATCCATAGCATTATTAAATGTAGCATCTTCTTTAATAGTTAAGTTAGTACTATCAAATGTTGCTCCTGATGTAAATGCTGTAGCTACAGTATATGCTTCGCTGTTATGTTGAACTATATCATTAAGTGAATAGCTTGTATTAGCTGTCCATTCTTTAACTGATGTACTGTATCTAATTCTATCAAATTTAATAGTTTCTTTAATTTTTCTAGTTTGCTCATTCTTCATTTTAGCATGAAGTATAGCTGTTAAAGTTGGGCTACCACCGTCTACTGTTATCGTAGGTGCTTTTAAATACCCACTTCCTTTGTTAGTCATAGTTACAGTATTAACGTATCCGTCAATAATCGTACAAGTTGCTGTTGCTGTTACTCCGTCTGTAACTAAAGTACCGTCTTGATTCTTTGGTGCTTCAATAGTAATAGTTGGTGCTGTATTATATCCAAAACCAAATATACTAATAGCTAACTCGTCAATATAATAACTGTGATTTTCTCTCCACATCTTAAATTGATTCTTGTTATTGATATCTGTAATATCGTGACTTTGTTCTTTGTTTGGTGATCTAAATGTTTTAGTATTGTTATCGTAGCTACTTGGCAAATCAAAGTCAGTAGCATCACCTTGATAAGTTTCTAACTTATTATAACCTAATACATATTCTCTAATATTAGTGTGATACGGTTTAACTTCGTTAATATATTCTTTAACAAATTCTTGGTTGTCTCTTTGATATGTTGGAAACTGATCTAATGCTCTTAATTTATGTTTAACATTTACAAAACTAGTTTTGAAAATCCAGTCAACATATGGTTGTTCTTGTAAAGCAAATCTTAATAATACAAACATTAACTTATTATGTTCGTCTTCTAACGGTCCAACTAGTATTTGTTTTTTAACTGTCTCAACAATATTTCTTGTTTCAATTTGAGGTTCTAAGTCAAGTAAGTTAAAGTCATATCCATCAGCATCATAACCTAAATTAGAAGTAATGTAATCATATACAGAAGTTATAAATTCTATTGTACCATTTTGTTGTCCTACAAGAGTATAATTGTTTTCTTTCTTACAATATAAAGTCCATTGAGAACCTGTTGTAATTTTAATAATACTATCTTCAGGCATATCTGTTTTGTAGACATCATTAAAGTTGTTAAATCTATAATCAATATTTGTATCAGTTGAGTAACCAGTATCGTACCAATCTATAAGTTTCCAAAACTTTTTAGTATCATAACTTTGTGATCTAGTTCGTAACCAAGTTCTGTCACCTTGTAAAGTATGAATACTCCAGCGACTGTTAATTTCTGAATCTGTTTCAACTAAAACTCTATAACCAATATCATGTAATGCTTGTCTAACATAACCTAATTCAGTAAACGTTGAAACTTTTTCATCGTATAATCCTGATGCTAATGTTGGTAAAGGATCTTCGCTGTTTAATAATGTAAAGTCTAAGTTGTCTGCTATATTGTATTTTTTAATAACAGTATTGACATAGCTTGTATATTCTTTCATAGCAAGATATCTATTCATAAACACACTTTGTCTTGGTCTAATTTTAATACCGTATCTGTCTCCAGCACTTAATTTAATGTCTGGTACTTTATTACCTTGTGAATCAGCACCAGCTAAACTGTCTTTAATTTTTTCAAATAATTCATTTGGTATAGAACTTTTAGGATTGCTTTCTTGTACTAGCGACCATTCTGTGTGTAACGATTTATCATTTGGTTTTTTATCGTAGTCAACAGCTAATACAACATTGTCAGCTTCTAAGTACTGACCACAGTTTGCTAATCCAACTGAGTCTTTACCTATAAACATAGCAAATGATTTTTTATTTGTTATAGGATCTATAATCAAGGAAGAAATTTCTCTTGTGCTTAAATTCTTACTAGTATGAGCTACGGCAATTGAAGTAGCCCAAAAATAATATTTTGTTTGAAGTTGTTTTGTAACATCGTTTATACTTTGTATTTCAACATAAGCACTATCGCCATATTTTGCTACACCGCCTGTAAACTCACTAGGCTTAACAGACGATTCAACCCATTGACAAATTTGTATAGAGCTTCCAGGAAATACACCTCCCCAGAACGTACTCTTATAATCATCATTGCCTTGTTCGTATTGTATGAATTTAACTTTACTTAAATCCCACCAAATTTGTCCTACTCTTGTAGGTTGCCAATGATTACTACCGTCATTAACACTTACAGTTCCGTCTGTGTAGTTGTAAATAGCAGGATCAAATGATGTTTTAAAATCTATTTCTTGTTCAGCTTCGCCAATAATTTTTCCTTTGATAGGATCAATATAATCTAAGTAAGTTAATATTTTATTTGTAGCATTATTATATAAAAATACTTTATTAATTCTATCAGGGTCTACTAATGTTTGTTCTGCTTCATCAATAACAAATAGTTCACCTTGTTTACTATAACGAATTACTCGTCCAGTATCAGTTGTACCAGCTGAATGATCATCTGCTGGTGAACCTACAAATACGCTGTTTTTACTAACAGCTATAGCATAACCAAATTGGTCATTAGCATCTAAGCTACTTGTATATAAACTGTCAGCTTCAACATATCCAGATGCTAGTTTTTGGAATATGTGAACACTACCTGTAAACGTTCTTTCAGAAGTAAATCTTGTAGAGTTTCCATCTAGCTGTGTTTTCTTAGCATCATAATGAGTTTGTACAGTTGTAGATCCTGTTGGGCATCCAACTACTACTTGTTTACCTTCTCTACTAATTTCAATAACTTCTCCAAACTTAAAGTTAGAAGCATTGGCATTCAATTCAAGTTTTTTAGAACCTGAGAAAGCGTGTAAATTTAAATCTTTGTGTAAGCTACCGGACTGATCTCCTGTTATATGAATTGTTCCTTTACGAGGATTAGAAGATGTAATTGTTAAGAAACTATTACTGCCAGTTGCTGTAATACCTGGGATTTTAGCATCGTTAATATCTTTTATAATATCATCTAAGTCACTACCAGTTGCTGTAACTCTATAACCGTTAATATACATAGCTTGAGATGTTGTATACGATCCTATTTTTCTTGTAAGATAGTTTACATTATTTTCCCATTTTTCTGTACGTTCAAAAATTTCTATTATACCTGAGTTTTCGTTAAGGCCTTCTCTTTCTGGCATACCTACAAAAATTGTACTAGCTTCTTCATCTATTTTAATAGCACTTGAGCCAAAGTTCCCGTCAACCTGTGGCCAGTTAGGTACTAAACTATGTAGTGGTAAAAAGTTATCAGTCCATACTGTTATCTCATCACCTTTTGCTGGTGCTGTAGTAAATGATATTGTAGAAGTGCCGTCGACTTTAGCATAGTTAACTGTACTATCATCATTTTCTCTTCCTACTAATGCTCCGTTTTGGTATACATTATTGTTTACATTTCCAATATCACTTGTTGTTACTTGGAAGTCTTTGTTAGTTCCATCGCCAGTAAATGCTTCATAATGCCTTGAATATATTTCAACACTTCCCATTCTTGTAACAGAATCTTCACCTACTACACTTTGATTTGGATTGCCAACAACAACATATTTTCCACAAGCATCAATATCTAATGAATTTCCAAAGCCATCTATTGTGCCTATTATAGTATCATTCATTACCCAACCACTAACATCACTAACACTAATTGCTTTTCCTACTGTTGGTGCTACAGTAAATGTAACAGTTCTTGTTGTATTATTATATGAATAGTCTCTGTTAGCAACCTGGTCTTGTCCTTGTACTCTAACATATAATTCTTCTGCTTTATTAAGATGATGATATGATAAATCCAATACAAATGATGTTGTACTTCCGTCGCCTGTAAATGGTTGTTGTAATGACTCTTTACCGGCTCCTTGAGCTCTATGATAAACAAATACTTTTTTATCGCCTGGAGCTGAAACTAAACACCATTGTCCGTTAGCACTCATTTTAACTTTAGTACCAAATTTAGCTGAGGATGTTAATCCTGTTGGTTGATCTAATGTTCCTGCTAAGAAGCTACCACTTTTTGTATCTCTGTAATAAAATAAAACAGCACCTTTACCGCTATTAGTATTAGGAGCTCCAATGGCTATCCATCTAGTATTGTCTCCCCACTCTTCATATTTTAATTGTCCTGTGCTTCTAGGTTCGTAAATTCCTGTAGATACACTTTTACCTAATTCACTTATGTTTGATGCTGTACTTTGTATTGCTCCAAACTGTACTAGGTCAGTTGGCTGTGGTGTGTATATGTGAAACTTGTTAAGTTGTGGTTGCCCTATTATTAACCATTGCCCATTATATTCTGAACACATAGCTTCACCGTATCTTTCTCCTTGTACAGGAGCCACTGGTGCTAATAGTTGTTGTTGAGCAAATGATTCGTTTCGCTTAACTACATACCATTTCTTGTTTTCATCTTCGTCAACATAAAACTTGTCATTTAGTCTCCAACCTAGTTTAGGTTTACTAATGTCTTCAGTAGTTTTATATCTAATACTAATAAATCTTAATACTGATGCTTCGCCGTCTTCAGTTGCTACTTCACTAGTACCAGGAGTAGTAAACGTTGTTGTACTTGGCGTTGTTCTTACAATATATACACCATCACGTTTAGTACTATAATTTTTAATTGCTATTATATCTCCAACTTTTAGTGTATGTGTATCACTAGTTGTCCAAGTATATGTAGTTCCGTCTTGTCCACCATCACAACCTATAACACGGTCGCCACTTGAATCTAGATATTTCATATCCCAGTCGTTGTCTACATCTTGAGCTACCCATAAAGTATAACCTACTTTCATATCATTAATCATTGATGAAAGTGTCGCCGCATCGTCTCCATAATATAATGTAGCATCAGCATCTATTAATTTAGGATAACCAGCATTTGGATAAAGGTTATCATAAAAAGTTTTTTCATTATGTCCTGCTACAAAACTTTTTCTTGTAGGAATCCAATCATACGTTACGTTACTTGGTGCTTTAAATAATTCGTCTGTGGTAAATTCTGTTTTACTATCTGTAGAGCTTTTTGCTTGAGAACCGCTAACTGTTTTTATTACTTGAGGATTGTCTTTAAATCCTTCTTCGTCTAATTTAATTTCAACTCTAGCATTAACATCAACAGCGCCATACTCAGCTTGTCTAATAGCCCACTCTTCGTAGAATGATATATCACTACTAATTTGGTCAAACTTACTTCTAACAAGTTTGTCTACAGCATTCTTTGTACCTTTTTCTTGTAACATACCTTGATAAAACTTAACCTGTGAAACATCGTCAAGTCCAATTTTATTAAAGTAGCTTCTGTTTTGATATCCAATAGAACCTTTGCCGTACTTGTCTGTTTCGCTTTCTAAGTTAACAGCATTAACATCATAGAAGCTTTCAAAGTTTTTACCTAATGTATCAAAGTTAGGAAGTAGTCCTATTTTAAATGAATCTGTTTGTGTCCAATTTTCGTATACAAAGAGGTTTCCGCTTGTATGATTATATGCTGATGTATAGTACGAACCTTTATATGTAATAACATCTCCACGTACATAATCTTTATTTGCTGACCAACTAGGAACATCTCCGTCGTTGTAGATAAATCCTTGTGCTGTTAAACTTCCGTCCCAACCGCCTGTTTTAAATCCAACAAGTCTAACTCTAAATTGTCTGTTACCTAAACTAGGTTGGTAAACAATATCATTAAATCTTGTTATGTTATTAAACACTAAGGCGTGTTCGTATTCAACTACTTTTGCATTAACAAAATAAATGCCGCCGTTATCACTGTTAGGATACAATTCAAATTCGTTATCCTGTCTGTTCATTTTATATGTGCCAGGCCTCATTGGCTCGTAATTTTGATTTAACACATTTGTTCTTGCTTGACTATTTGATAAAGCATCAGCAACGCCAGAAGTTGTTATACATCTAATTCTGTTAGCACTTGGACTTATAGTAATAACTGATCCTTGTAACCAACCTTGTTTAGACCAGTGTAAAAATTCTTTAACACTCATTAACCAGTTTGCTACAATTTTTTGTGTACCAAAGTCTTCCATTCTATTATCAAAATCATAACCTTGTTTTTTAAGCCAATGTTGATAAGCAAAGAAGAAGTCGGCAACATCTTGTTTAGTGGTAAATGTATATCCGTATGGTATTTCTACAACCTTTGATTCGTCGTATTCTTCGTATTCAGTTACACGATCTTGGTCAACGTCATGTATTCTAAAGTTACCGTTTTTAATTGGAACGTATGTTTTAAATTTTGGATTGTTTAAGTCATACCCGTATACAGTATACCCTGATGGATTAAGTTGTACAATAACACCACTATAAGGTATTGATTTAATTGGACCTGTTTTATGAAGATGGATATCATAATCTTCGTCAGGAATATAAACTGAATTACTTGTACTAGTAGGCGACACTTGTTCAGCTAAAACTTTAATAAGTTTTTTATCTGTGTATCCTTGAAGTTTATGTACAAGTTTAATGTCTAGTGTTTTTAAAACATTCTGTAAATTTGTAGTAACGTTAATATTTTGCCAACGTAAATATTCAGAAACAAAGTTACCACATCCTTCATGTCTGTCTGTTGACATATCAACTTTTAAATCTTTAGGTTGCTGTCTTTGATTAGTTGACAACATTACAATCTGGTCAATCAAAGTATTTCTGACCATTTGACTTTTGTTAAACAGTTGACTAAAGTACTCTGATGGCCTAATCAAACTCAATAAGTGTTGTAAACTAAAAGCATAACTGCTAGAGTTACGCCATGCCATTTCAGCAGGACTGCCGTCGCCATATACCCAAGAGTGACTTGGTGATAAGTCTTCTGAATTTCCTGAAATAACATCAATTGGTGGTTTAATTTCACCATGCTCGTTAACAGGCATCATTGAAGAAATATTAGCTCTAGCATATCTTGTATCTACTGTGTATTCTGTAGTACTAGTATATCTGTTTCCGCTTTCTACGTCGTCCCATAAAACTTTATTACCTGATGTATATGGTCCTACACCGTAACGTTCTTCCCACCAGCTTGGTTTCTCTGACCACCCAAACATTTCCCAAGCTCTAGTATGAGGACTATATGTGTCAAAGTAGTGTAGATATAATCCTTTCCACCCGCCTTGTGGTAATAATGTTTTTGATATTTTGTCTGTAAAGTTTTTATAGTTCCATGTAAATGAATCGTTAGCATTGAAAGTTGAATTTTCTGTGTAAGGAATTCTATGTCTAGTAGCCCACCTTAAAAATTCATCTTCTAATACTTGGTTTACTTCAGCTACACTAAAGTCTGTTGTTCTCCAGCGACTAGGTAAATGTGTTTTAATATCAAATACATTTTCTTCGTATGCTGTTTTACAGTTATTATAAATTCTTTTTTCTAATTCTAAAATAACAGCATCTCTTGTATCACCGTATGCTATAGTTCTACTGCCGTCGTGTCCAACAATAACATTTTGAGTTACAGCATAAGTGTCGTCACTAACTACTTCTGGTTTAAACTTTGGATACAATCCTAATTTAGTTGGTGTAGCAGGAACATAATTTCCTAGTGTACTAGAGTAGTCTACTATTTTTACTATGTCGCCAATTGCTAATGTTTTAATAATCCTAACATTTGAACTATTAGTTTCAAAAGTATATTCACTTCCGTAATATAATTGTACATCGTTTAAGTAAACTAAAACTGCTCTATTACTAGAGATAGTATTATTATGTACTGTTGTAATTTCGTATGTTTTGTCTCTGTCGTCTGTTACTGTATATAAAGTTTCTGTAGCATCAGCACCATATGGAACCATGTCTGACGTATAAAAAGGAAATGTTGAACTTTTATTGGAATTTAAGTTCACCATAATTTTATCAACAGTTTCATTTATATTTGTTAAGTCTAACCCGTCCATTGTTTCTAAGGCAGTTACAAATTTTGATTTAAACTTTTCGTACTCAACGTTACAGTATTTTAATGCTTCAACAAAATTTAATTCACCGTATTGGTTTAATAGCATAGGTAGAATTAAAGGTGAACTATGTTGTAAAATTAAACCTTCTGTCTTTTTATAATCTTCTAAGTCTCTTAGGTTATTACTTCCTTGTAACGAACCTGTAAAGTATTTGTTATTTTCTGTTAATGCTGAAATATGGTTCTGTAATTGTCCTAAAGTAATATCAGTAAACTTATCGTTGTAACCATTACTTTCTAAGTTTTTAGGAATAGTATAAAATGCTTTTCTACTAACTGTTTTACTAATAAATTTAACAACAATACTATCACTTAATACTAACGTATCGTTTACTTGACAAACATTTAAGCCGTTAACAACCTCAATAGTAAAGTTTGTTGTTCTCTTATTGTTAATGTATACAAATACATTTGGTAAAGCATTTGTTGAAGCATCAACAGGAGCACCAATATCGTAGTTTTTAATACTAGTATCCTTAACAGTATATTCAACTTGTTGAAATTGTCTACTCTTGCTGTTACCTTTGACCCAGCCATTACTATATGAAATTGTTTTATCAAATGGATCGTATACTTTAACAAAGCCAGTTGCTGTATCTCTAGAGCCAACACCTGATTCTTGTTTAAAATTAAACGTTCCGTTTCCGTAAGTGTTATCAAACTGAATGTCACCAATGTTATTAAATGTTCTATACTTTATTGGAAATCCTAGTATAGCATCATCTTTACCGGTACCTTCAGAGTAGTTAAATAATTTGTTTCCTAAAAAGTCACTTGACGGGTATGATGATTCTGTGTTAAAACTAATACCTGTGCTGTCAAATAATTTGTAGTTAGGTGACTGGTTTACTTTTGTTTTCTTTTGTGCTAAGATCCAATCTACTCCATCCCACCAAAAACTTTTTCCTTTGCCGGCTTCACCTTTAGAAATATAAATGCTGTCGTTAGTATTAACAACAGTTCCTGAATCCTTTAGTACTAATGTATCTGCTGTCGAGTCTAAATCAATATCTTCGTAGCCAACTTCCCAAATAGTTTTTCTAGTTTGTAGGTCAGCATCTTTTATAAAGACTACTTTAGTGCCTACTGATAAATTTGTGCCATCAACAAAGTAACCATAAGAGCCATTAATAACTGTTAGTGCGTCAGCTTCTACTTCGTCTGCTAGATCAACTCCTGATACTCCATTGGTACCATGATTGAATAATTCTATCCCTGAGTCAAACTGTATAATAGGCCTAGTAGCTCTATTAAGTTCGTCTACAATAATAGTAGTTTTGTTGTACCTTGCTGTAGACGAGATAATGTCTTTATGAAACCATCTATTTGATCTGCTCCAAGCATTGTGATCAACTGAACCTCTTGTTATAGTAATATAATCTTTGTCTGTAAGATCAGTTTCAGGAGTTTCTAATGTAACATCAACTAAATGAATCTTACTTCCAACACCTTCAACGTAAAATGTTTTGTTCTTATAAGAAGTACTACTAATTGTACTATCAAAAGTTATTTTTAATCCGTTACTAAACACTACACCGTTTGGTGATGTGTATTGCGACTTACCTAAAAAGTCTTCTGGTTCAATTGTTTCAGCGTTAGCGTCAACTATTTTAATTGTGCCATATGCTTTTTCATTAGTTCCGTGTTGATAATATAATGTATCTTTGTTTGCTGTTAGTACAGGAACAATAGTAACGTGTCCTGTTTCTTGAGCTCTATAAAAAGTTCTTCCGGCAAATTGTGTTCCTTCAACTACATTAACTCTATCATCAAATGTTACAGCATTAACTTTATTAAGAATGAGTATACCATCTACTTCTGATATTTTCCAAATGCCTATTCTATCTTCTTGTTTAACAGTACCATCTTCTTGAGCAAATCCTAATCTATCATAAGGATGTTTACTATAATCAGCTTTGAATGTCCAGTTACCGTTGTCTATTACGTCATTGGAATCTTGTAAAAATATAACAGTTTTCCCTATCAAAACTCTTTGGTTATCGATACCATTATGCTGATCAATTAAATCAACTAATCTACGCCCTTGTACATCTTTATAAGGAATGTTTGTTACAAGGTTAACATCTGGTAATAGTTTAAGATTGTTTTCGTAAAATGCCTGAGCATCTAATGCCGGAACAGTAAACTTAACGTTAGCTGATGTTTCTTCGCCACCTAAATTTTCTCTACCACCATTATTTGTAACACCATAAATTTCTCTAGAGCTTTTACTAGTTGTAACTCTTTGTTGACCACTAATAGATCCTGGCTCTGTTTGTATATAAAAATCATCTAGATGATTTGTATCAAACTCATAGTTTCCGCCACGTGCCAAATATAGTGTAGGGTTTCTACCTTCAAGTTCTGTTATGTTGTATTCTTCTTTATCAGTATCATATACAAAGTTATAAGTTCCTGATTGCTTTACTTCTCCTCCTGTAATAGATACTGAAGCCGGCCCATCTTTAAGCCAGTAGTAGCTTCCGTAGTTTATAAGAGGATCAAAGTTTACAAACCCTGCCCAGTTATAAAATTCTTGAGAGAATAATTTGTTGTGATCAGAAATATCAACGCCGTCGTCTTGTAGCTTATGTAATAAGTCATCATAGCCTACTAAACTTTGAACTGTATTGTTACTAGTAATTGTTGAATCTTTTTTAGTTACAATAGCAGGTTCTAAGTTATAGCTTTTTCTATAACCATTTGATGGAAGGTAATTATCTTTACTTTTAAAACTTGGTGAGTGCCTACGTCCTATGAACCCGTCAACTTTTGTTAAGTTGGAACTATTCAGTAATTGGTCTAGTGTAGCACTTAAGAACTTTTTATTACGTTCTGTTTGGTATGCTTTAGGTAGAAATGAACTTGACTTTCTTTTTGCCATTAGTATCCGGAGCCTCCGCTAGAGCTAGATGATGACGAACTTGAACTTGAACTTGAACTTGCCGCCTGTGAAGTAGTGTCAACAGCAGTATCTAAACTTGATATTGATCCACTTGCTTGTATTTTACTTGCTGTTATGCTGTCAATAATTTCTACATCATCAACTGTAGCACCACTAATTAATATTTCATCATAGTTACTGCGGATTTGGAATAAGCTACCAAATACTTGTGCTGTACTCTTAGGAACAATAACTACTGAATTAATTCTTGTAGCTAATCTGTTATGTAAGAAAGCACTTAATTCTGAGAAGTAAAAAGTATCACCAAAGTCCCAGTTAGCAATAGAAAAGTATTGGTTAATAGCTTGTATTAACGCTGACTTAACTTCACTGTCACTAATGCCTGAGCCTGTATTTTTTACAATTTTAAATGATGCTTGTAAACTAGTGTCTGCTTTGCTACCAAACAATGGTTTAAATTTTGCTGAATGATATACTAACGTATCTGAAATACTTTTAGAATCTTCAATTGTACTAAATGATGTTCTCAAACTTTCTGCTGTTGGTAGAGTTGGCTTTATAACTTTTTCAGTTGAATCTAAAATCCATTCTCTATAAGCGTCTGAGTATGCTTGAGTCAATATGTACATATCAATAATATTACTTGGGCTTGGATCAATACGTCTGTTATTAGGAGCATTATGCTTGTATTGAAATTTTAAATCGTTTCTACCAATGTATACTTTATAAGCATTTTTAACAGCTGGCAAAATATTTCCAGCATTGATTTCAGTACCTGGAGCAACAGGAGTAGTAGTAATTAGAGCATTTGTATTATCTCTAACTAACTCTACAAACTTGTTTTCTGATACAAGATAAAATACTTGTCCTTCGTTAAACAAGTTTATTACTGCTGATACTTCTTTTAGTGTTTTATATTCATGATTAATAGTTGTATCTACTATAGGTTGGTAACGTTCAATATTATCATAATCAAAGAATCGTTTGAAGAATACTAGTTTTCTATCTTTTGCTGTACCAGTAATATCGTCTGTTCCAACAATCTTAGAAAACATCTCTGGATTATCTGTAACGTTGTCGTTGTCTGCATCACCAAATGTTACTTTAACTTTTGTGTTATCTTTATAACCATCTACTTCAGTTACCATGTCTATAATATCTAAAGCATAGTCACGTTCTAACGGTGAGTGACTAGTTGGATTGTTATTAATTTTTAATACTGTACATCTATCTTTTACAGTACTACCAGTTACACTATCATAAATCTTAACTGAATTGTCAAAATAGAATCTTGTTTCTTCTCTACTAGCAAAATAATAATCTAGTTGTCTACTTTTCATAGTGTACGTTTCGCCGTTAGTAGTAAATTGTACCATCCAACTAGCATCTAATTTAGCACCGGTTGTTGAACCAGTGTTACTATCATTGTATTCTTTATCAGTAGCAAGATTGTCTGATGTAATAACGTGCCAAGTAGCTGTATTATAATCGTATCTTAAACCAAAGTCTTTATATTCTTTAACGTCATTTTTTATTGTAGTTTCTAATGCTACAGGTAAATCACTTACCCATTTAGGAAATGCTTTTTCAACAGTTGCTCCTGTAGGAAGTACTTCGTTAAGTGTTACAGCGCCTACACCTGTTGCTTTAAGCCCGTCGCCGTCTTTACCAAGACCGTTGTTGTCTATTAACATTATAGACGACCAAATATTTGAACTTGATCCTAAGTGAGTTGTATCTGTACCTAACATCATTGTACCATTTTTCATAAAGTGGTATCCAGTAGTTGGTAAAAATTTAATCATACTGTTAAGAGAAAGGTACTGATTTAAGTTTGTAGTGTTACCAATTTGTAATACTACATTATTTTCATCTATAAAGTATCCTGTACAAGTTGTCGCTGTTGCTGAAACTTGTACCCACTTTGCTGTAGTTGTAAAATTCTTTGGAGCAAATTTATCTAAGTAAAAATGATACATTTCTTTACTAGCAATATTTGGTTCTAGTACAGTTTTAATTGTATTAATGATTTCATTATCATTTGTAAAACTAAATGTATCTCTCTTATTTGTATACTCTTTATAAAACACACCGTCATCACTAAAGATGTTTGTGCTACTAAATTTTCCTGTATTATCTTTAACATCTAAGAATCTACTAATACCACTTGATGCTCTATTAACAGCTTTTGATTTAATAATACTTGTAAATCTTGTTAATGGGTAGATGTTATAATCTTCACCATTGATCATTCTGTTCTGTGTGTAGTAGGCCTGTGGTGCTAGTTGTTTAATTCTAGCCAACGATTCATTTCTACTTGCTGTATTAACACCTTGTTGAAGGCTTAATGCTAGTGTCATAGTTTCTTGTTGATTACTTCTACTAACGTAGTTAAAACTTAATTGTATGTCTTGAATGTCGTTACTCTTTAAAGCAAAAGTTGACCCAGCACTTTGTCTGTAGTAACATCTAAATCTACCTTTTGGTATATCAGCAAAAACACCATCGCCAAATATTAATTTAATTTGGTCATTAACTTTTGATTCTACTGAATATAACTTTCTGTTTGATTGACTTAAACTATTGTAGATAACATTTGATCCGTTTACAGCAGGAACTTTAGTCCATTCGTCGCCTAGTGATCCATCATCATTGATAGCATACAGCCAAACGTCTGTGTTGTTAATGTTATCAAAGGCTAAATCAAAAGTTAAGTTAGGTAGCCCTGAAGTTAATTCAAAATCAGTTTGCCCTAGCTCACCTTGTTTAAAGTAAGCAAAGAAACCTGTGTTTGTTGAAGCGTTACCTTTACCATCAGTTCTGTATAATAAGTTATATGTTGAACCAGGTGTTGGTGCTTTTTCGTAAATATAATCTTGTCCTGAGATTGTTCCGTTAACTAATTCAAAAGTCATTTCGCCTGAGTTTACTGAAGCATTAAATGGCAAGTACGGTTGTGTTCCTGGTATAAGGTTAAGCTCGTACTGTTGTGTTTTAATATTGCCAAGAGTTTTTTCTAATGCTGGCTTACCAACTCTTTGTGCTGATGCCAATGCCGCATTAACAATAGTGTTGTACTGTTCTTCATAATCAGCATTAACTGGATCGTTCCAAAATATTGTTCGTTCACTTAAATTATTATTATTGGAATCGTAAATTTCTTCTGTTGAACTAATGCTAACAATTTTTAGTAAGCCACTAGCTGGTGTATTTCTTTTTGGCTGGTAGGATAGCAAGTTAGCCAATCTAAGAATTGAATCACGTCTTTGTGCTGTTTCTAAAAAGTTTTCTCTAGCATTTAAATCTTGTCTGTACGCTAAACTTTGACCAAAGAAAGCAATTAAGTCAATAAGAGCAATATACTCTGAGCTTTCAGTAAAATCGTTAAAGTCCTCAGGAAATTGTTTCCTAAGATATGATATCATTGTAGTTCTTAACGTTTCAAAGTCGTAGCTTTGAAAGTCAGCACTTTTAAATGTCTGATATACTTTCTGCCAGTCTTCGCTGACAAATAAATTTGTTTGTCTTGTACTAGTAGCCACTTGCTGATGCTCCTGCTGTTTCTGATCCTGAATTATTATTATCTATTACTGTATTACTTGTGACGTTAGCCGCCTCTTGATTAAATGTAAGTAGCATTTCTTCAACCTGGTTAGTAGGAATGTATTTAAGTGTTAGCGTAACTTGTATTCCATGTTCGTATGATGTAGGAACTACTTCTAATATTTGAAGTCTAGGATCCGAACCTGCTATAGCTGTAATATTGTCTACAATTAAAGCATGAGCTTCCTCAGTAAATGGATCAAATAACATATCCCATATTACACAACCGTAATCCGGTCGCATAACTCTTTCACCTTTTCTAACGTTAAGATGGTTAATTAAGTCTTGCTTAACTAATCTATAGTCGGTTAAGGTAACTGAAGCAAAATCGCTTCCATTTGTTGAAAAGCCTCTGTATGTACTCATATAAATATTTATCGTAATCATTAAGTGAGTATATAATTTGTATGTTCGATTTTAAAAAAATTAACAGTTTTCAGGTAGAAACGTCAAGCTATTGTAACCTAGCCTGTCCTTTATGCCCTAGACATATCATGGGAACCAGTATATTAACACCTGGTTTACGTCAAAGACACATACGATCTCCACAATGGATTAAGTTTTTAGAGAATATGGACAGTATTGTTACTGAAAATAATCCATGTAACATGGTATTTTGTGGCTGTCATGGTGATCCATGTATGACTCCTGACTGGGAAGATATTATAGTTGAAACAGCAAAACGCCCTTATGTTATTGATGTAGAAACTAATGGTAGTATACAATCAGCTGAAAGTTGGGCTAGAGTAGGCAAAGCAATGGCTGAAGGTGAGAAAAAATATCCTAATATAGAAAAAGTTATAACATTTAGCATTGATGGGCTAGAGGATACTAACAAGTTATATAGAATTGGTGTTAAACACGACAAAGTAATTGCTAATGCTAAAGCATATATTGAAGCTGGTGGCAAAGCTCGTTGGAAATATATTGTGTTTAAGCATAATGAACACCAAGTAGAAGAAGCAAGACAGATAGCAAAGGAAATGGGTTTTTGGGAATTTGATAAACACGTTTCAACAAGAAATTTTGAATACAATCATAATGAATTAGAAAAGAAGAACAAAGAAGCGTTAGCTGGATTGCCTAAAGATGACGAAAAAGAATTACTACCTAGTATTGAAATTGAAACAGATATTAAAAAAGTAGCAAAGATTAGAAAAGGAATAGAGCAACAAGAGTCTGATACTAAAACAGAATTAAACATAACTGATGAAGGCGCTAAAATTTATAAAGAAGTTGTTGAATCTTCAGACTTATCAACTATCAGCTGTGATTTTAAAGAAGATAGAATGATGTATATTGATGCTGAATTTTTATTATGGCCTTGTAATCATATTGCGGCTACTAAACAAGAAGATATGACACACTTTAATAAACTTGAAAAAGAGTATGGAGAAGGGTGGAATAGTTTACAAAAACACACACCAGAAGAAATATTTAATCATGAATATTTTCAAAAAATTATACCAATGACTTGGAAAGATCCTAGTCACAAACTTTGCACTTACGAATGTCAAGAAATGTGTGGTGGTGGAGTTAGTCAAAAAGCCTGGCAGGCAAGTACTAATAGAGAAGAAATTTAGTTGTGGCAAAAATGCCACAGATTATTCATTAGCAAATACTGTGGTTTGTGTTACAGCATCAACCCTAGCATCACAAGAATAAGTATCACCAACTCTTGCTACAGCTTTATCATTAGCAAAAACATTTGAACTAGCACTTACTATAGCTGTTGAATATACCGGTGGACAATGTGTATGTGCTTCGTTCAAGTCGTCAAGTCTATGTATACCATGATCAACAACAAATACATCTGAACTTCCTGATTCTGTTAGAATAGTACCAGGCGCTATACAAACAGCATGGACTGTATTAACTGTATCTCCTGATCCTTTTGTTCTTGCTATTAATGGCATTATCTTGTATCCTCAAATCCACCGCCTTTTGAAGCGTCAGTTTCTATAAACAAAGGAGAATCTACATTACTAGGTAATGCCCAATTTCGTTTAATAGAAGTAATCTTACCAGTACTAAAACTTTTAATACATAAGTTGTTTCCTTGATTGCCTCCTAAAATGTTTACCCTTCTTGTTTGTTTATTATAACCTCTAAAGAATCCTATGTGTCCTGATCCTCCACCATAACTAAAAATAATGATATCATTTTTTCTAACATTGTTCCAGTTACCAACACCTATTTCAATACCGTAGCCTTTCCATGCTTGACTACTAGCTGATCTCATTGTGGCTATACCGGCTTGATCTAATGCCCAACTAACATAGGCCGCACACCATGGATAACTTCCTGTAGGATTTAATCTTGTCCATGCTACACACTTGTCAATGTTTGCTCCTCTGTTTGATGGACTTTCTGCCCAACCACCGCCTTTAGCTTGGCCTAAATGTCCTAATATTACACCTTCTAAATCCGCCCAAGCACCTGTTGATGTTGCTATTTTTTTATCAGCACTACCATCTCCTGTTTCTATTGTGTCATTTGATCTTGGAGCTTCAGCGTCTGCAGGCGTAATTGATTCAGGTATATGATTAAACTGTGGTACGTCACCGTTACCAGTTACACCTTGTTCACCGCCAGTATAGTCTGCCTTTGTGTACTCTATACTTTTAGTTGAAACATAAGTAGTTTCACCTGTGCTTATTGGTCTATAAGTGTTATTCGGAGGAGTAATATAATAAGTTTCAAATGCTGAATATGTTCCTTCGTCTTTTTTCCAATTACTTGTTGGTACTAAAACTGCCATTATTGAGCTCCTGACTTATTACCTTGTGTATATTGTACTACACCGTTGTTGTCTATAAAGACACTTTGTTGTTCTGTTCCTGCTGTTGTTTTATCAATAGTAAATGCTACAGGGTCTAAATCTTCATGTTGATCCCAAGGTTCATGTTGTGGTACTCTAGCTGTTGGTAATGCTGTGTCGGCCTCTAACGGTATGTCAGCTGTATGAGCCACTGGAAGATTGCTACTAGAATTAAGATGAATTTGTCCAGCTTTGGTTAAAATATTTCCACCATCTGCTTCTATACCAATATCAGCTGTTCCGTGTAAAGACATAATACCTTTACTAACAATGTTAGTTGTTCCTTGTGCTACCATTGTTTGATTTGTTTCAGCATAGTTGGCAAAGAATGTTCCACTATTCATTGTTGTACTTTGCCCAGCATTTGTTTTTAATGTTGTGCCTGCTGTTAAGTTTGTAGATAATGCTGACTGTGATACGAATTTACCGCCAGCACCAATATTAACTGATCCACCAACACTTAGGTTGAAGTTTCTATCTGCTGTTAAATTAAAATCACCGTGTGTATGTAAACTTATTGAGTCACCAGCAAAGATATCTATCTTACCTGACTTTGTCATTTCAACCCAAGACGTGCCTGCTTGATTACCAATATAGATTAAATCTTTTTCATCATTAATTAATACTTGGGCACCTTTGCCTGATCTTAATCTTATTAAATTATTTTCACCACCTAGCTCGCCGTCGTCCATTGTAAACGAATGTCCAGGCTTTCTATTTAAAATATCTAATTCACTAGTAGCTAAACCAAGAGGTGTTTTTTGCCACTTTTCTAATAATGCTGAATCATCTGCTGGATCTGGTATTGGTCTTCCTTTTGATGACATACCAACAATACCTTTGGGAGCCTGTCGAGCCATACTAGAACTTGTAGTACCTCTAATAGTATCAAATAATAATCCTTGAGCATAAAGTATTCTAGTCATTAGTCTATCAAAAGCATACTTAACTTTAGATAAAGCACTCATACTAGGAGAACTAATAGATTTAAAATTCTTTTCCATTACTGGAAATTCTTTACCAGTATTAAACCATTCTTCTTTATCAGAATCAGTCCAAGCAATTTCTTCTTTGCCCATTGATATACCGCGACCGGTTGTTGTTACATTAACAAAAGGTTTAGGTATAAAAGCAAGTATATAACCGTAGGCTCTATTACCATTAGCAAAAGTAACTAAACAGTTTGTTCCAACATCGGGTTCTGATATTGTCATTCCGTAACTAGTACCAGCGTCATGTTCTTCTTTAGATCTTCCAGACCCTCCAGAGCGATATGATGTAACTCCATAGTGTGGTAAAGCAATAGTAACATCAATCCAAGTACTTGGATCGTCTCTAGTAATAGCATTGCCTTGATCTAACAAAGCTACTGCTACTCTATTATTTTTTGATGGATCACCAACTGCCATGACTTCAGCAAGATACGGACCAGCTGGTAGGTCACCTGCTCTATAGGCGCCGCCGGCTTGTTGTGGATCTGTTTTAAAAACATATCTTGCCATTAGTAAGGTCCTCCTGCAGGTCCATCACGGTAGCTAGTTGAACTATTTTTACTATTATCTTCCTTAACTGTTTGTGAAGCCGCTCTTGTATATACTGTCTTGCCTGGCATTTTAGTTACTGAATCAGTTACCATGTCTTTAAAAGTATCCGGAATATCATATTCTTGTTGTTGTATTCTAGCCATTGTTAAATTTTGTGTAAATTCGTTTCCTGATATCTGTGTTCCTATTGTTAATATTTTGTAAAATCCACTAAACACACTAGTTGTATTGCCATGTGATCCAGCTGGATCATTATAAGTTATTGTTCCAGCGTGTGGAGACTGAGGATTTCCTTCTATGTCTGGCGGTGTAAGAAAGTTTACTAAAACAATAGGATCTTTATGTGTGTTAATGCTACCGTTTGTACTATAGTGACTAGCATGAGCTTGTCCGCTAAAGCCTTCGTCTTGTGTTATAAAAGATGGATCGCCCATGATTGTCATTTCGGCAACCATTTTATCAGTACCACGTTGATATATTCTAGACATTAAATTTCTAGCAATCATTGTAGGGAAGTCTGATGTGTTTCCTGATGTTCCTTTACTTGCATCCAACTTTGTGTGTTTTATTGGTTTAGCAAAAGCACTAACGCCTGAATTTTTCTCATAGTGGGCATCAACTGCCATTTCATGCTGTGACGATATAATGTCTTGCATACCAAATTTAGCAAACTCGCCTATTTCTTTTAATTCAAAAGCGCCGGCTTTAAATTGTAAGTCAAATTCTAAAACATCTTTGTTTTGTCCAGTGTACAAATAATCATATTGTTTAACACAATCAGTAACACCATATTTCCCCATAGCTTCTTGAACTTCGCCTTCGGCTGTATACAATACTATTACATACGTTATATGTTTTTGATATGTTTTTCTTTTTGGATCCCATGGACCAAATTTTATAACAGGATTAACTTTATAAAGTTTTAATGGTTTCTCTGGTGTGTTCTCAAAACTGTAAGTTACTTGTTCTTCAGAAAATTGTCCTGCAGGTCCTGTTTGTATTATTCGAGATGTAGACGTGACCTGAGAAGTCATAAATGTACTAGTTTGAATTACAGCTCTAATAACATCAATTATCGATTGACCAGCATATAATTGAAACGCTGAGTCTTGACCATCGATAGGAACATATTTGTTAAATTTATTTGTTTGGGCATAAGTGGCATGAACTCTTTCATTGTAAACAGGAATATTGTTTATATCATATGATTCAGGTTTTACTATTTTGTGACCAAAGAAACTATCAATTGAATCAATGTCAAAGTTTCCAGCATCTAGTTTGAACTCAAAAGTATCAGCTGTTTCTTGTAATATTTTACCTTTGTCATCTGCTTTAGTTTTCTTACTCTGTATAGAGTTTAAAATTTCTGCTAAATTTTTAGCAGTTTTTGTCTTACTAACAACATCATACGAATATGTTTCAGGCAATTCAGGACCTCCAAATACTTCTCGTTGGTAGTTACGCTCCTGAGTATTATCTATAGTTTTTGTTTCGGTTTCAAACTCAACAACCGCGTCTTTAGTATTAATATTAGCCCCAACAGTACTTAATCCAAAGAAACCACCAAGTGTACCTGAGTTAACTTGTATGTTACTTTCTAGTACGCCTGAATAATTTTCAAAAGCAAAAGCATTATAATTGTAAAATTCAAATTCGTATTCTGTACCTTCTGGTGTTACTTTAAAATTAATATTACCAATTTTCATAATTAAATGTTTGGTACCTCTGTCTGTATTTTGTTTTGTGTCTTCTCCTTCGGCTCCTACAGCTACCCTAGTAGTATCGATACGATTGCCTTGGTCATCATATCCTAGAAATTTTATTCTCATCAGATACGGCATTTCTAAATACGACTCACCTTTAATTGGGTCGGTTACACAAGCCTTAACTAAATTTTCAATAAGTGTAGCACCATATGGTTCAAATATTGTACAAGACATATTAGTAAATTTAGCACCACCGTTAGCAACACTTGGGGAAATATAACTGTCTATATTAAGATTATCTATATGATAATCTCTGGTAAAGAATCTATTCTGCGAACCGTTGTGGGTTGTTTCTTTGTGTCTCAAGCCACTGCTACTCATTAACAATCGTTCTGGCTGTTTAGTAACTGCATCATATACACTATAATCATAACCTTCAGTTAACATAACATTTTGGATACCATTAAAATCTTCTGGGTTCAACATAAACAAATCAAATTGTGTGGAGTATGATGAAAAGTAATGAAGTATATTTGGCTCAGGCTTACCAGCTGGAAAGTTTATCCATCTTTGATATTCTGGACTAGATACTGGGTCAACTTCTTGTTCTGTGTTCTTTTGGCTTGTATATTTCCCACCTGTCGGACCAGTGGGGCCTGTTGTTGTAACGACTTTAGTGTTTTCTTCTTCTCCGTCGCCTCCTTCGAACTCTCCTGTGTCGGCATTATAAACACTACCGTCACCGTTGACTCTATTATCTAAAAGAATTTCAATATCGTCATCACCTGTTTCAGAGTCACTGTCAACTCCTCCACTTTCAATTACTGCCACTACTTGTCCAGCTAGAGGAATATCACCTGCCATTTGGTCAGGTCCAATGTTTGTAGGACTTTCTATTCCAAATTCATCAGCAACTAGACTTATTTTTTTATTGTATGTGCCATACGTAGAATTATCGCCGTCTAGTTTTCTTTTAAATCTATCAACTCCGCCAATGCCTGTTATACTAGCATTAACAATCTTTAAGTTTGGGAGAATGTCCAGATAGTATGTTCTTGTAGCCTCACCTACATCAGTTTTAAACTGGCTATCGCCGCCAGGTCCTTTTTCTATAAGACGTTCTTTAAGCACTCTTTGATTAGCTTGTAGGAAATTTGCTCTAAGTCTGTAATCCATAATGTCACTATCTACTTGGATAATGTCATGTCTAACAGAATCAGTTACGCCTGGTGCTCCTTCTCTCGACAAAGCAACAACCTTATTAATTTTTACTTCAGATTTAAATTTCTCATACCCTGCTTCTGAAAGCTGACCGTTAGCAAAAGGCCAAGCTATAACATTTTTTTCTGCTTCTTCGTCTGTAGATACAGCATTACGCCAAAACGTTTCAATAGCTTGTGGGTAATTTTCTGTAGGGTATACACTATACTTTCCTGTTGAATCTTGATATAAGGGTAGTTGAGGGTTATTAGTCTGCCACATTGAAATGGCTTTACCTTCCAGCCTAGGGTTTAGCCGGAGTTGATCTAACTCAGCTTGAGCTGTTTTATAAACATCACTTCTAATTATTCTTGAATATCTTGGATCCGAGTATGTAAGGCTCGCCATTTTATAATCCCAATGCTGTCGCTAGTGTACTCTTTTTTGGTAATCTAATTGTATTTCCTTCTCTAAAATCAAAGATGGAATCTTTTAATACATCTGGATTTCTATTTTGAAACACCCACCATAAGTTTTGATCACCATATAAATCAAATGCTAGTAGGTCTGGCCTGAAAGAAAATTCTTTCGCTATAACATAAGAGTGATCATCTGCTTCGTGTGGTATATCTCTGTAATTGAGTATTTCTAGGTTATTTTTGTTTTGTCTAGATGAAAAGAAAGGACTAGTTTTTTGGTACTGTGCCATTATAAGAATCCTTCTGGGTTTGTAGTTAGATTTTTACCTGTAACAATATCTTTAATATTATAGTCAGCAAGTTGAGTTCTGCTGTATACTGGCATCATTGTAACTGAAATATCAGTCACAGTTGGAATTCTATCTGTGTAAATTTGAGCGCCGGCTCTATCCATTGATCTTAAATGGAATGCTCTACGTGAACCGTCTGTGTGTTTGTTATCGTTAATTGTTATGTAATCAACATTGTTAGGTAACGTTAAAGCAAAGTCTTGAACAACAACAGGAACGTTAGGTAACAAGTTTGAACCATGTCCAGTTAATCTACAAACTGGCGGTGGTGATCCTGCCATTGGATCGTCACCTCTAAAACTTTTTGTTATTAATCTTAAGAACATAATACAAGCTAGTACATATCTTGCCTCTGCGGCGTTCTGTGCCGTAAACTGTACAAGTAAGTTTATTGTACTCACTTGTGAGTTCTGGTAAATTTGATATGGATAATTAGTATGAGCAGGTGCTCGTTGAGCATAGTTGGCTGTGTTATTCATAATGATCTGAGGAGTGTAAGGGAAAATTATTCCTCTACTTGCTATTAACGGATCTAATAACCCAGCACCTTCTACCTCGCTTTGGTAAAATCTTTTAAGGCCACCTGGAAGAGCTAGTTTTACTCTTCTTTCATGTGAGTCATTAATTTTACCATTAACGGCAGTTCCTCTTGTCTTTGCCGGTACTTCAGCACCCTGAGGAACTTGAGCAAATAAATTGCCCTGTCTAAAATTTTGGAAGAACGATTGAATATTTTGACCAATGTTACTAGAACCAGCAGATTTTTTACTATCTGTAGCACTGGCGTCGGTTTTGCCTCCCATAGCACCTGGCGACATACCTGTATTACGATAAGTGACTTCTCCCTTAGCGTTAGTAACGTATGCTCCGTAGTTGTCTGGGTGGTCTACAGACTTGCCCCAATCCTTTTTATTATGTATGGCCAATTAATTCTCCTTTTGTTCTTGCTCTTTGTATTTATTGATGTTATTATATGAGTATATAATTTAAGGAAACTTTAATGAGAAAGAAATATCTTAACAACAGAGATCTCTTAAAAGAGATACACAATAGTAAAAATACCTACTGTTCCTATGTAGATACGGAAATAGATAATCAATATGATATCATTTTGCTTGGTCTAGACAAAGTTAATATAAGAACTGTAGCTCAAGCCAAACGTAATCGTGCTGATAGGCTGGCTAAATTAGCCTATACTGAAGCTATTGAAAGTGGTAAAAAGGTAAAACAAGCCGAATTTGCTATTGATTGGAAGAAAGTAGACAAGTATGATTTAGTATTTCGAATTATGACATTTGATCATGTTCCTTTAGAGCCTGGTCGTAAAAAGAATCCAAAGCAACAAGCTGATCATCATACTAGATGTAACTTTCCACCATTTCAGCATTTTAGGTTTAACGATAAAGATGAACTTATAGTTGTTGGAAAAAGTCATTGGGAAGGTGGTATGGAAAATGGATACTTTAATAAAGATCATGGAAAAATTAACAACAATCTAGCTAAAATGTTTATGAAATTGTGTGAGAGGTATGCTACTAGATCAAACTGGCGAGGATACACCTACAATGACGAAATGAGAAGCACAGCATTATTACAGCTATCACAAATTGGCTTACAATTCGATGAATCAAAATCACAAAATCCATTTGCTTATTATACAGCGGCCATAACAAATAGTTTTACAAGAGTTTTAAATTTAGAAAAACGTAATCAAATTATTAGAGATGACATACTAGAAGAAGCTGGTCTTAATCCAAGTTATACTAGACAAACAGAAAATGAAATTAAATCTGGAAAGTTAGATTTCACTAAAGGCAACGGCCCTGTTGTAAAGTATACACCGGAAGAATGGGCAAAGAAAATGAAAACTTCCAAAGTTTCGAAGAAAAAGACTTGACAAAGCTAGTTGGTTTATGTAATAATAGTAAAAAACTAAGGTTGGTATATGGAAAATTTATTTAAGAAAGCTATAGCTTTCACAGACATCCACTTTGGCAACAAGAGTAACTCTGAGTTGTTTAATCAGGATTGTCTAGACTTTGTTGACTGGGTAATTGAACAGGGCAAAGAACAGAACTGTGAAACTTGTTTGTTTCTAGGTGATTGGCATCATCATAGAGCGGCCATTAATGTAGCTACACTCAATTATAGTATAAAGGCCATTGATGCTTTAAGTAAAGCATTTAAAAAGGTCGTTTTTATTCCAGGTAATCATGACGAGTACTATCGTGACAAGCGAGATTTTAATTCTGTGGCTTGGGTTAAAAACTATTCTAATATCAAAATTTATAATGACATAACTGTTGAAGGCGATGTAGCTATTGTACCTTGGCTAGTTGGAAGCGAACATAAAAAAATAGGTAAACTGAAAGCCAAGTATATGATTGGACATTTAGAGTTGCCTCATTTTTATATGAATGCTATGGTTCAAATGCCTGATGTAGGCGAATTACATGACAAAGATTTTAGTGGAATTGGTCACGTTTTTAGTGGACACTTTCATAAAAGACAAACTAGAGGAAACATAACTTATATGGGTAATGCTTTCCCTCACAATTATTCAGATGCTTGGGACGATGATCGAGGCGTAATGATTTTAGATTGGGATAAAGAGCCTGAGTATAAAGCATGGCCAGATGCTCCAAAGTATAAAACATTAAAGTTAGGACAATTATTAGATAATCCAGGCAAGTATCTATTACCAAAGACTTATGCTAGAGTTACTTTAGATATTGAAGTTAGTTACGAAGAGGCTACTTTTATTAGAGAAAACTTTTTAAGTCAATATGACATACGTGAGTTAAGTTTGATACAACAAAAATTAGAAGACACAGAAGTAAACGAAAATGTTGAAATTAACTTTGAGTCAGTTGACACTATTGTTTATAGTCAATTAAAAGCAGTTGAAAGTGATTTTTATGATAAAGATCTCTTAATGGATATTTACAGGAACTTATAATTTGTTTAATTTAAATAGTATTACGGTCAAAAATTTTATGAGTGTGGGTAATAGCACACAAGCAATTGACTTCAATAGACAAGACTTAACGTTAGTACTAGGTGAAAACTTAGACCTAGGTGGAGATGATACAGGTGCTAGAAATGGTACTGGTAAAACTACAATCATTAATGCTTTAAGTTATGCTCTATATGGACAAGCACTTACTAGGATTAGAGCTGACAATTTAATTAACAAAACAAACGGCAAGAATATGCTTGTTTGTTTAGAGTTTGAAAAGAATAATAAAAAGTATAAAATTGAAAGAGGACGTAAATCTAACTTACTAAAGTTTTATGTTGATGGACAAGAACAAGAAACAGAAGACAATGCTCAAGGTGATAGTAGAGAAACACAGCATGAAATAAATCGCTTACTAGAAATGAGCCACGAGATGTTCAAACACGTTGTGGCACTTAACACATATACTGAACCATTCTTAAGTTTAAAAAGTAATGATCAAAGAGCAATTATTGAACAGCTTTTAGGTATTACACTTTTAAGTGAAAAAGCAGACACACTTAAAGAAGAAATGAAAGTTAATCGAGATAGAGCAAAAGAAGAAGAATTTAGAATACAGGGTGTTGAAAAAGCAAACGAACATATTAAAGAACAAATTGAAAAGCTAAAACGTAGTAGTAAACTTTGGGAAGATAAAAAAGACGAAGATATACAAAAGCTACAAAAAGCAATTATTGATTTAGGTGATGTTGATATTGACAAAGAACTAGAGCAACACACCTTATTAGCTGAGTGGAATGAACAAGAGTCACAAATCAATTCAGCTAACTCTTGGATAGAGAATATCACTAGTGACGACAACAAAAATGACAAACACAAAGAAAAATTAACAGAAGAAATACAATTACTTGAAGATCACAAGTGTCATGCTTGTGGGCAAGAAATACACGACAATAAACAAGAAGAAATAATCAAAGGAAAACAAGAACAAGTAAAAGATATCGAAGAACACTTACAAGCTAACAAAGTGAAATTTACAGAATACTCTGAAATACTAAAAACAGTTGGCGAACTAGGTGATAAGCCTGAAACATTTTATCCTAGTATCACTGAAGCACACAACCATAAGACTACTTTAACTACTTTAGATAATGAACTTTCTAATAAAATGGCAGAAGAAAATTCCTATCTAGAACAAATTAAAGAAATGGAAGAAAATGGATTACAGGAAGTTAGCTTTGATGAATTAAACGACTTAAACTTTAAGAAAGAACATCAAGAGTTCTTACAAAAACTTTTAACAAGTAAAGATAGTTTTGTTCGTAAACGTATTATTGAACAGAATTTAGCGTTCTTAAATAAACGTTTAACTTACTATCTAAACACTATTGGACTACCACATAAAGTAGTATTTCAAAACGATTTATCAATTGAGATCACCGAGTTAGGTCGAGATCTCGACTTTGATAACTTATCCAGAGGCGAAAGGAACAGACTAATTTTATCATTAAGTTGGGCGTTCCGCGATGTTTGGGAAAACTTATACCAACCTATTAACTTATTGTTTATCGATGAGTTAGTTGACTCGGGCATGGACGCCTCTGGTGTTGAAAGTTCTTTAGCAGTATTGAAAAAGATGGCTAGAGATAGAAAGAAAAGCATATGGCTTATCTCTCATAGAGATGAGTTAGCTGGACGAGTGAATAACGTTTTAACTGTTCAAAAAGAAAACGGATTTACAAGTTATAACAACGACGTGAAATTAACCTAAAGGAGATATAATGAAACGTTTTTTAACAATCGTGAGTTTACTCATGCTGATGTCTTTTTCAGCAAAAGCTGATGACATTAAAATTGCCGAGTTAAATTGGCAATCAGGATCAATGATAGCCAACATTGATGCTTATATATTAGAACATGGCTATGGACACAATATTGAAATAATGCCTGGCGGTATTGATGCTACTATTCAATCAATGATGGCAACAGGTGAACCAAACATTTTTGGAGAAGCATGGACTTCACTATTAGGTGATGGTGCTAAGGATTATTTAGATAGAGGAATTCTTATTCAAGTTAGAGATGAAGTTGTTGTTGGAGCAGGTGAAGGATTTTATATTCCAGATTATATTGCTAAAGAATACGACTTTACAACAATTGAACAAGTACTAGAAAGACCGGATTTATTTCCACACCCAGAAGATTCATCAAAAGGTGGAATTGTAATTTGCCCAGAAGGTTGGAGTTGTTTAAAACATAACAACAATCTGTTTAGAGCTTTTGATATGGAAGCTAAAGGTTGGAAAACTATTGACCCAGGTTCAGGCACAGGATTAAACTCTGCTTGGGAAGGTGCTGTAGCAAAACAACAACCTTTTGTAGGATACTATTGGGAGCCTACTTCGTTTGTAGGTAAACTAGGTTTAGTTAAACTTGGTGCCAACGTAGGTTATGCTGGCGACGATAACTGGACTAATTGTATTTCACTAGCAGTAGAAGAATGTGAAAACCCACAACCATCTGCTTGGCCAACTTCAGCAACAGGTACTATTATAACACCAAGTATTCAATTAAACAAAGACGTAGTTGATTATCTTTCTAAAAGATCAATTGATGGTAAAGTAGTTACAGCTATGCTTGTATGGTTTGATGATAACCAAGCAACAGCAGAAGAGGCCGCGATTGAGTTTTTAAAACAATATCCTCTACTTTGGTCTAAATGGGTTACGCCTGAAGTAGCAGAAAAACTTACTACTGAACTAACAAAAGATTTGTTGGATTAAGAATGTGAGCTTCCCGTCATTAGACAAGCAAACTATTACAGCTTTAAAAAAGTCTATTGATGCGACCTTTAGGGAATTTGCTAGTAATTGGGGAGAGTGGTTTACTGAATTACTTTCCCCACTTCACTGGTTACTAATTCATTTTGAAAAGTTATTACTTGTTACACCTTGGTATGTATTTTTAGGCTTAACAAGTTTATTAATTTGGAAACTTACTACCAGTTGGAAAATAGTACTAGGATTTTTATCTAGTTTTACTCTAATTGGTTTAGTAGGTATGTGGGACGACACAATGAGGACACTTGCTATTGTTGTTATCTCTACATTTGTTTGTATTGTAATTGGTATACCTGTAGGTATATTAATGTCTAAAAAGGAAACAGCAAAAAAAATTATGTTACCTATACTAGACTTAATGCAGACTATTCCAAGTTTTGTATATCTAATTCCTGTTATAATGTTATTTGGACTTGGCAAAGTTCCTGGCTTAATTGCTATATGTTTCTTTGCTATACCGCCAGTGATTAGATTTACAAACCTTGGTCTTCGAGAAATAGATAAAGACTTAACTGAAACAGCACACGCTTTAGGATTAAAACCTAGACATATATTATTATTTGTAGAGTTACCTTTAGCAAGAAGTGTTATACTAGGAGGTGTAAACCAAACTGTAATGATGTCATTAGCAATGGTTGTTATTGCTTCAATGATAGGTGTACGTGGTTTAGGCTCTCAAGTTATGAATGCTGTTGGTAACGGATATCTAGGTTTGGGTGTTATTAGCGGGTTGTCAATTGTTGCTTTAGCAATAGTCATTGATAGGACTATTCAAGCATATAGTAACAAGAAAGACTGGCGTAATAACACAAGAAATAACTAAATTTCCAGAACTAGACATATATAGTTCAGAAATCGCTGTTTAAGATACTTTAAACAGTAAATATTAGAACAAAGCTGATTTACAGCTTTATACAAAGGAGAAAGTAATGTCAACATTACATGAACAAATTAAAGAAGCATACGAAAACTACCTAGCAGAAGCTGACAAGTTCGACGATAAAGGGAACAAAGCCGCGGCTACTAGAGCTCGTAAGGCACTTGGTGATATGGGCAAACTTGCTAAATCACGTAGAGCTGAAATTCAAGAAAAAAAGAACTCTATGTAATTAGAGTTCTTTCTTATAAGAAAGAAAACGAATAATGCCAAGCCCACAAAAAGCAAAAGGATCAGCCTGGGAAAGAGATGTTGCAAAGTTTCTTACCGGCTTATACGGTGAAACTTTTATACGAGCACCTGGATCAGGTGCTTATGTGGGCGGCACAAATAAAGTAAGAAAAGAAATACTACACGAAGGCCAAGTACGGGCTTTCAAAGGAGACATTGTTCCAGGACAAAGTTTTCCTAAATTTAATGCTGAATGTAAAAGTTATAAAGCATTTCCTTTCCATAGGTTAGTACAACCTTATCCTATTCCTCAATTAGAAGAATGGATATCACAACTTATGGACGTGGCAGACATAGGCGACTTCAATATACTAATAATGAAATTCAATCAAATAGGCAAATTCATTGCTATAGAATCTAAGCACAAATCAAAATCAAAAAACTACATAGACTACTGGTCAAACACTACAGGCTCCAATTGGCGAATAAGCGATTACGAAGAATTCTTCACTAGAAATTCAGATTTAGTGAAATCACTTTGTGCTTAACATAACATACTAATAACAACTTAACGAACAACTATATAGCTACTCCGCAAATATGCCCTTGAGGGTACAGACACCTGTACTCAGAACTGGGTTGTAGCAAGTGAAGGCCATTATACTTAAAGGCTAAAAGATGGTGCTCTGTAGAACAGATACAACACCGACATTTAAACATTCGACGTTCTGGGTGAATAAATGTTCCGAGACTTATGTGAAGCTGAAGTAGGGGGTTAGCGGGTTTCCGCCTCCGTTAGTAGAAATACTAAATCTTCTTAGACGTTGTGGGTGACTACTCAGATGATGACAGTCCACTTTTACTTCACCCCATAGCGGGTGAAGTATGGGCAAAATATCTAGATGATAACGAAGTAAGATGTAAATCATTTGTGAGTGAAAACGAACAAATAAATCAACGAAGTTGATTTCAATAACGTTGTTAATAATAAATGAATAGTTCTAACTTTTTAAGAACATTATCCAATGTGTACAATCGTCACACGGATCATCTACATCATTTAAAAACTCAAAGTTAGTGTAAGTCCGGGTCTCTTCCGAAGCCTGATTTAACTGATGACTCTTTGACTTCAACAACTTCTATCTCAATGTGCGGATTATTAAGTCGTTCCATTTCTACGACTTGCTGTGCTTCTTCTTCAGAATAAACAACACCTAAGACTTTATTAGTAGACTTCTCTACTATATTAAATCTAGTATACATATAGAGTTATTTAGGTGTGTGGTTAAATTTATTAAACAGTCAGATTTGGTTTTGTGTAGGTTACACTAAAGGAAGTTTTGTTTCGTTAGTATTTTTAATGTTTTGTTTAATAATTTCGGTAATATGTTTTCTTTCAGATGGGCTTAGAGCCGTAGCTTCAGTGTAAGAGATACCACCTCTCATATACCAACTGATCTCCAACAACTCTTTCTGTAGGGCTTTTGACTCGTTATCAAATTGTTGGAGCAACTTGACAACGTCTTCATTGCCTAGTGCCAAAAGCCTTATCCGAAAAAAGTTGAATTATCTATGGTAAAATTCTGTTCCCATTTATTGTCACAAGGTGTATGTTTACCTTCAGTATCTGTTTCTCCAGCACATTCAAATTGAATAGGTTTAATTCGACTTGAATCTCTAGATCTTTCTAAATGATTTTTTATTTCAGTAAACGTTGCTCGATCTGCGTTAGCAACAAACTCAGTTATCTGTTCTCTATCAGTTACTTCGTTACCATCAGGTAATTTAATACTCATAATAGTTTCTGCTAGAATTCCAACTGAATAAACTGTTAGTCTAAGGAAAGCATCTTGAAACTTTTGAAGTCTTTCTTCTTCACTAACTTCAGCATTAGAAACTGATTGAATCATACGTTGCTGTTCAAAACTTTTTAAAGCTTCTTTTGTAGCAGTTTCGTAATTAAGTGGCCTAAATTTAATTTCTAAGCCGTTATTAATTTTTAGATCTGGTTCAAAAATTGGATTAGATGTTTGTTCAACAATAGTTCGTAGATCTAATTCAAAAGTATTTTCATTATTACATTTTGGACAGACGCCTTTGATTTCAGTAGTTTCACCATATGTAGCAATTCTTATACTAACAAGAATTAAGTCAATATCTAAAGCTGATAGTTTCCAAGCATTTTTAATGTTTGGACAACAACTTTGGATAACGTCAACTGTAGTAGCACCGTTCATTAATGAATCAGGTGTTCTCATGAGTATTTCGTCTTTAGCTGTCATAGGATACACTGGAATTTCTCCAGTTCCGCCAGGTATATCTATCTCGTCTGGAGTATTGAATTTGCCTTCACTTGGCAATTTTACATAGATAGCCGGTTTTCTGAAATATGCTTGTAGAGGATTTTTTGCTTCTACAGACTCTTTCCCTGTACTAATCGGTTCCATTGTTGTTGCCATATTTGGTTTTTCATTTTCCATTGATTTTTCTCCGCTAAATACATTATAATAAGTGTATTAGTCTAACAGTATTTATATGACTATATAATGGTGGTTTTAAGAATATGGCAACAACAATTCAAATAGATGGCGATCAGATTATATTAAATGATGCGGCCAGTGAAGAAACATTAAAAGAACTAGTAGATCTACTAAAACGTCAATCAATGACTAGCCCTGGTAGTACATCCACCAATAATCAACAGAAAAAAACAGCAGAAGATATGTCAAAAGCGGCCAAAGGCCTTAAAAATGCTTCTGTTGATTTAGGTAAAGTAGTTGAAACATTTGATGATATTGAAACAAAAACAAATGCCACCTTTGCTAGTGTTGGTGCTAAAATTACTAAAGAACTTCAAACTGTTGCTAAAAATACTGGTAA
>MDSV01085041.1_pt1 | contig 43262 bp, 42 predicted proteins | sample 810851 | NCBI WGS metagenome assembly MDSV01 (sample SAMN05326640, study PRJNA326480) | marine metagenome | isolation source: seawater | place: Atlantic Ocean: North East | collected 2012
AGATTGCATGTGGAATTTTATTTAGAAAAGAATGTCTTATTGATATTGGATTATATAACAAAAAATTTAAAATGCGTGAAGGACATGAATTAAGAGCTAGATTTGAAAAAAAGTTTTCTATAGCAAGATTAAATATACCGTTGTACAAATATAGATCTCATTCAAAAAATAGGACTAAAAAAAAAATTATAAAAAGATACGATAAAATGTTAAAAGGATAAAATGATTTTTATTTCAGAAATTGGAATGAACTATAATGGCAATTTTAGCCTATGCTATGAATTAATAAAGCAGTCAAAATATGCTGGGGCAGATATTGCAAAATTTCAACTTGGATGGCGAGACAAACCAGGAGAAATTAATCAACTTAATCTACAAAAAGTTAATCAAATTATAAAGTGGTGTAATGAATTTGAAATAGAACCAATGTTTTCAATAATAAGTGAAAATGCATACAAAATAATAAGAAAAGTAAAAATTAAGAAAATTAAAATTGCATCAAGATCCCTAAAATATGATTTTAATTTAGTAAAAAAAATGATCAAAGATAATAAAAGTAAAAATTTTATTATCTCATTAGGGATGTGGAATAAAAAAGAAGTCCCCTTTAAAAATAAAAATATTAAATATTTGTGGTGTTGTTCTAAATATCCAGCTTTTGATGATGATCTTAAGAATTTTCCAAAAAAATTTGATGATAAAAAATATTACGGTTATAGTGATCATGCCATAGGGATAGAAACTTGTCTGCTAGCTATTTCAAGAGGAGCTGAGATAATTGAAAAACATTTTACACTAGATAAATCTGACAATACAATTAGAGACCACGCCTTGTCAGCAACCCCAAATGAATTTAGAAATTTAGTAAATTTGGGACGTCAAATAAATAAAAAAATTTCTAAGGGCTTATAAATTTTAAATTTATTTTAAACTAAATATTTGCTTATTTCGTTGAAATGATGAAACTGAGAGTATTTTTTACAAGTTAAAAGACTTTTAGTTTTAATTTTTTGTTTTTTACTTTGATTTTTTAATAACTCTAAAATAGTAAAAAATTTTTCTATAAAATCATTCTCATCATTATTTTTATATAAGAAACCATTAATGCCATCTTTTATAATTTCAGTTGGACCACTTTCACAATTACTTGATAGTACAATTTTTCTAGAAAACATTGCTTCCAAAATAACAAACCCAGGATCTTCCCAATTTGAAGTTAAAACAAAAAAAAGGCATGAATTTAAAAAAGGATATACATTTTCTTGATAACCAAGGAGAAAAACACTTTTGTCTAAATTTTGATCTTTTATAAATTGCTCTAAATAATCTCTATCTTCACCTTCACCTAAAATTACTAAATTAATATCCGGACTCTTTTCTAATATTTTTTTAAAATTCTTAATCAAAAAAATGAAATTTTTTTGATTACTTAATCTTCCTATTGATAAAACATATCTTTTATTATTCAACCAGTTATATTCTGAGCCAATTTTTTCCCTTTTTTTCTTCATAATTTTTTTTACATCAATTACAGGATCATTCACATTGTGCATCTTTTTTTCAGAAAATATATTATTTTTAATCAAATTTATTTTTGTATTTTTTGTTGGACAAAAAATCTTATGAAGATTTTTATTTGAAAGTTTCCAAAATAATTTTCTTAAATAAGTCATTTTTGGAAATCCTGAAATTCTCAAAATAAATTTGGTTTTATAATTAAATATACTCATAAGTATTAGTGGTACATATGATATTAAGTGAATAATAAAATAATCAGGTTCCTCTTTTTTAATTTTCTTATGTAATTCAAAAATAGAAAAAAGAAGAACTAATACGTAAGTAAATCTACTTTTTAAAAAACCCTTAGTTGGTAATTTTTTTATATCCAAGAAAGTCTTTAATTTAATAATCTCAATTTTGTTCTCACTTAAAATTTCATGATAAGGTTGCCATTCATTAAAAACATCTATAATTTTACAATCAATTTTTTTATTTTTTGAAAATTTATGAATAGATTTTATTGAATTTGCAACTGCAAATGTAGTTGCAACTTCTGAAATAAATGGAGACCAATAAAAAACTTTCATAATTTTAGTATTCAATTAAAAATATATATTTTCATAAAAGATTAAAGTATAAAAATAGATATTATGTTTGATCAAATTTTTTTTGATGATTGTAAGTATATCATAAATAATACAAGACTTTCTAAAATAGAAAATAAAAAAATTTTATTTCTTGGTGGTAATAGTTTTTTTTCTTTATATTTACAATCAGTATTATCTTTAAAAAATTGTCAAATCACATCAATTTCACTAAATAAACCAAAAGGTTATTTAAATAAACTTATTTTAAAAAAAAAAATAAAATTTTATAAATTTGATCTCAATAATGAGAAAAAACTAAAATCAGTCTTACATAAAAAATTTGATTATATTTTTCATTGTGCGACTTACGGACAGCCCAAAAAATGGGGTGATAATTTTTTTGATACAATTAATTTAAATACAAAAGTCTTGAAAATAGTGTTAGATCAATCAGTCAAAAATAATTCTAGGGTAATATATTTTAGTTCTGCGGCAGTATACAAAACCTCAAAAAAAAAAATTAGAAACAATGAAGATTCTGAATTAAATTTAGGTAATTTTTTAAATGAAAATTTCTATTCTTTGTCAAAAATATTGGGAGAAAATATTTGTAAGCATTATAAAAAAGAATATAAATTACCGGTATATATAGTTAGACCAGGGCATACTTATGGTCCAGGACAAGATTATAGAATTGATTTTAGAGTTTTACCTCAATTAATTAAAAGAGCTTTAAATAAAAAAAAAGTTTATATTTATGATAAAGGTAAATCTGTAAGAAGCTGGACATATGTAGCAGACACAATAATTATGTTATTAAATATAGCGCAAAGTGGAAAACAGTTAATTTATAATATTAGTGGTAACGAATATAAATCAATATATCAAATAGCAAAAATAATTTGTAAATTTCAAAAAATTAAAAAAGTTGAATTTAGAAACAAAAAATTAAAATTTACAAATCCCAATTATGATATGTTGATATTGTCCTCAAAAAAATATAATACAGAGTTTCCAAAACTTAAATATACTAACTTTAATGTTGGAGTTAAAAAAACAATTGAATGGAATAAATTAAATGGCAAAAATAAAATTAGCTGATTATGTTATAAAATTTTTTGCAGATTTAGGTGTGGATAAGATGTTTGTAGTTTATGGAGCTGCCAATGGAGATCTCATAGATGCATTTACAAGAATAAAAAATACAAAATATGTTGCAGTATTACATGAACAAGCTGGAGGATTTGCTGCAGAAGGATATGCTAAAGTTAAAGAAAATAAAATACCAGGAGTTACAATAGCAACTAGCGGACCAGGAGGAATGAATTTAGTTACACCAGCCGGAAATTGTTTTTATGATTCTACCCCTGTATTTTTTATTACTGGTCAGGTCAACTCACAATTTTTAAGACCTGATGATACGATCAGGCAAGTTGGTTTTCAAGAAACTGATCAATCTTCAATCTTTAAGTCTATAACAAAATACTCAAAATTAATACTTGATCCAAAATCAATAAAATATGAATTAGAATATTCTTTACATTTGGCAACTTCTGGAAGACCTGGTCCAATACTATTGGACATTCCCATAGATGTACAAAAAACTCTAATTGATGAAGATGAATTAATAGGTTTTGATAAAGATAAAAATAAAATTAATTTTGATAATAGTGAAATTGAAAAATTTATTGAAAAAATAATTACCGACTTAAAAAAATCTAAAAGGCCAGTTCTTTTAATTGGTGGTGGAGTGAGGTTATCTAATGGCATTAATGAATTGATAGAGTTAGGCAATTTACTTCAAATACCAATTTATCCAACCTGGAATGCTCTAGATACTGTAACTAGTGATTACAAGTATTATGCAGGTAGAATTGGAACTTATGGAGGATCTGGAAGAAACTTTGGAATTCAAAACTCTGATTTACTTATTTCTATTGGTTCAAGAATTTCGGGTAGAATCACGGGGGGTAACGTAAAAACTTTTGCGCGAGCTGCAAAAAAATATTTAGTAGATATAGATAGGTCAAATCTTAAAAAAGATTTTCAACAAGTCAAATTTGATGAGAATTTACACTGTGATGCCAAAATTTTTCTAGAAAATTTTATTAAAATTTTAAAAAGTTCAAAATATGAGATAGAAAAAAGTATAATAGATTGGACAGACAAATGTATGGAGTGGAAAAATAAATATGATCCTGTAAAACAAGAATATTTCCGAAACTCGAATTATGTTCATCCATATGCTTTTATAAGAAAACTCTCTGAAAAAATGAGTGAAAACGATATTTTTGTTGCAGATTGTGGTGGAAATATTGTTACTTGTAATCATTCTTTTGAGACAAAAAAAGGACAAAGATATTTTACAAATAACGGAAATTCCCCAATGGGCTTCTCTTTTTCAGGTGCTATTGGCGCATATTTTGCAAATCCAAACAAAAGAATTGTTTGCATAATTGGTGATGGTGGAATGAATATGAATATTCAAGAGTTACAAACAATAAAAAATTATAATATCAAAATAAAAACTATTATTTTAAACAATCACATATATGGAATTACAAAAGCATTCCAAGAAACAAATTTTGAAGGAAGATGTGAAGCTTGTGGACCAAAAGGATATCTTCCTCCAAATTTTATTAATATATCAAAAGCTTATGGTATTAAAACAATGGAAATTAATCATAATTCTGAATTTGAGAAGAAGATTGAAGAATTATTAAATATTGACGAACCAATTGTCGTAGACGTAAATTGTCATGATCATCATACTTATGAACCTAGAATTTTTGGCTGGAAAACTCCTATCGAGGATATGTATCCATATTTAAATAGAGAAGAATTTAGTAATAATATGATTATTGAACCTATAGAGGGTTGGGATAAACCTATTATGCCCAATAAAAATTCTAAGACTGATAGCGGAGAAGCTTAATTTAACGAAAAAATTTTTTAAAAATTAGTGATAATCTTTGAAGTCTTTTTTGTCCTACGAATTGATTATTTCCAATATAAAAACAATACTTATCTATAAAATCTGAATTTTTATAAGATTTTTTATTATATTTGCTTAAAAAAGGTTGCTTTAATAAATTGCCAGCAATGAATGGCCTGGACTCAATTCCATTCCTATTAAGAATTTTTTCAAGTTTTTTTTTTTTATCAAAATTTTTCATTATAAAAGGTAATACAAACGAGGATATATTTTTTTTTTGTTTAAATGGTAAAATAAAATTACCATCGTATCTTTTCAATAATTTTAAAAAATTTAAATAATTATTATTTCTTATCTTAATCCAATGATTAATCTTTTTTAACATTTTAATACCTAAAAAAGCATTAATCTCTGTAGATCTTAAATTAAATCCATCACTTAAAAAAAGAAATTTGAAATTTTTATTGGAAAATTTTTTTTTTATTTTTATTTGATCTTTTGGAAGTAATTCTCTAGCTAAACCATGAGATCTTTTTAATAAACATAAATCATAGAAATGTTTATTATTTGTTGTTATCATGCCTCCCTCTATTGTACTCATATGATGACCCCAATAAAAACTAAAACTTCCCCCTAATCCAAAATTTCCTACTTTTTGATTAATTATTCTTGCACCCTGGGACTCACAGCAATCTTCCAAGATTGTAATATTTCTTTTACTTATAATTTTTTTTATTTTCAAAATATCTGATGGAAAACCTATTAAATGAGCAACAAAAATTGCTTTTGTTCTTTTTGTAATTGATGATTTTAATTTTTCATAATCATATGAAAAGTCATTAAGGTTCACATCAACAAATATTGGTTTTAATCCAGATTGAATTACAGGTGTAACTGTTGTTGGCCATGTTACAGCTGGAACTATTACTTCATCACCATGTTTCCATCTGTTTAACTCTTTTGCACATTGAACTATAAGCAAATTTGCTGAGCTTCCAGAATTAACAAATATTGAATATTTACTTCCATTCCATTTTGAAAATTTTTTTTCAAACTCTCTAACTTTCTTAAATTGAGTAAACCTAGTATTTTTAGTAATAAAATTTACTAAATCTTTTTTTGACTTGTTATCTAAAAAATTTTCTTGTAATGGCCAATTCATATATTTATTAATTAGATCGCTTATATCTAATTTATTATAAGTTTAAAAATAAATTATTATATCTTTTTACGTATTTAATAAGACTAAATTTTTGAAGATTTTTTTTTAAATTAATAGTTTTTTTTGTAAGTATTAATGGGTTTTTGTAGTGATTAAGAATTCTTTTTGCTAATTCTTCATAGTTTCCCTTTTTAAAAATGTTAGGACCTTTATCAGCCCTTAATAATTCAATAATTCCAGACTTACAATTAGATGAAATTATGGGAATGCTCATATTTATGCTTTCAGCAATTACGTTTGGAAATCCTTCATACAGTGATGAAGAAATAAATAAATCACAATTTTTGTAAAAGGGTTTGATATTAGTTATATTTTTTAAAATCTTAATTTTTTTATTTATTTTATATTTTCTTATTATTTCACAAATATCTTTATAGTCAGATCCATTTCCTATAATTGTCAAAGTTAAATCTCTATGTCTAATTGCTATATTAAATGCTTTGATTAAAGTTAGATGATCTTTTTGTTTTTCAAGTCTTCCAACATTAAGTATTCTGCCTTTTTTTTTGTAGTTGATAATATTTCTACTTTTATTAGCTATAACGGCATTATGAATTGTTTTTACTTTTAAATTTAAAAAATTGCCTAAATCTCTCGATAATTCCTCTGAATTTCCAATCACCCTATCAAATTTGGGATATGTGAATTTCATCAAATTTCTGATTATAATTTTGCGGAAAAAATCTGAAAGATTAAAATAAGTAAATAATTCAGATATATGATTCCTCTCAATTAAAACTTTCTTAAGCCTATTGTCTAATCCTAAGGTAATGAAATATGATATCACATTTACAAAATTTTGATTTGAAAAAAGAATTACTTTTGTAAAATTTAATTTTAAGTTTTCTTGGATAATTCTTCTAACCTTAAAAATTGAAAAAATTGTTTTTGATGATTTGATAATATGTATTTTAATTCTTCTTTTTAAATATTTTCTTATTTTTTGTTTATTTAAACAAATAAAGTCAATTTCATATTTTTTATGATCTAAATTATTTATAAGTCTTGATAAAGACAAATCAGCTCCACCAATGTCTGAATAAGGATGAAATATTATTAGATTAATTTTAGATTTACTCATTAATAATTATTTTGAGTAAGTATTGAATTATATTCCAAATCATACTTTTCAATTTTGGTATTTTTTATTTCTTTATCAAAATAATTATCTTTAATTTTTTCTATGATAAGTTCTGCCATTTTTAAAGGATTGTACTCATTTACTAAAATTCCATTTTCATTGTTTATTATTAACTCATTTGCACCTTTTGTATCAAAACTAATTACTGGAAGTCCAGCTGCGATAGCCTCAAGTAGTGTTATGCCAAAAGATTCTATTCGTGCCAAATTTATATATGCATCATGAGATTTATAAATTTTGATTAATTTGGAGTGAGGAAAATAAATCTCATCATCGTTTGGAATCTCTTTTAAAATTTCAAAAAAATTTTTATTTTTGATAATAAAGTCTTTTTTGAGTAAATTTGAAGAATCTCTTCCAACTAGAGTCCATTTAAAATTAATTTTTTTTTCAATTAAATATTTGGAAACTTGCTCTATTAAATCTAGACCTTTTTTTTTTTCATAATACCTGGCTACAGTTATAAATTTGACCGTTTCTTTGTCTTTTTTTAAAATTTTACATTCTTGAAATTTTTTTAATTCTACTGAATTTGGAATTTTAACAATTTTATCCTTTGGATAATTTAACAACACCAATTCATTTATAATTGTGTCAGAAATAGCATAAACTTTATCAACAATTTTAAGAGTTTTTTTCAATAAATTTTCATATTTTTGATCAAATCGATATCCATATCTAATGTTAATATCTTTTTGTATATCTGCACCATGGAATGTAATAACTACTTTTTGGTTTAGATCTTTAAGAGGTTTAATATACAATAAAGACTTAAAATTTACTGATTGAAAATTCCAAACTTCATATTTTTTATTTAAACAAATTTTTTTAAAATAAAATTTTAAAAAAAAAGTTAAGTCAATGTTAAGATAATATTTAAATAAAAAAACTATATCAATAATAAACTTATTTAGTTCTAAAATATTATATTTTTTGTTTGAGATATCTTCTTTTTTTAAAATAAGAATATCCACTTCATTTCCTATTTCAATTAATTTGTTAGCAGTATTATGTGTTTGTACCTCAGCTCCACCCAACCAAGGTAAAAAAGTTGACGGTACAAAAGCAATTTTCATAATTAATTTATTTTTTTTGAAAATTTATTAATGAAATAATAACTAACAAATGCAATTGTAACAAAAAATAATTGAATTATATTCTGTTTATTTAAAAGTCTTATTCTAAATTCCTCAATTACCTTTTTAATAAAAGGAACTTTTGATGAATATCCATGTATATTGAATTTTCCAAATATTTCTTTTCTTTTCGTTGCTCTACCAACCATCTTATGAATTTTAATCATTCTGTAAAATAAATCTCTATCTGCTGAATATTTAAAGTCTAAATTATATTTTCCAATTTTTTTTTGAGCCTTATTTTTTATGAAAAAACTGACTGAATGAGATGGATAGATATTAAAAGTATACCATAATTTTGTAGGGTAGAAACTGTGAAAAATTTTTTGTTTCACCACACTTCCAAATAAAAAATCTATGTTAGACAAAGCAAAGTACTTTGCAACTATTTGAAACGTATTTTTGTAATAAAAATCATCACAATTCAAAATACCAATTATTTCACCTGTACATTTTTTTAACCCAATATTCATTGCATCATATAAACCTTTATCTTTTTTTGAATGCCAATACTTTAAATTCTTTTTATATTTTTTGATAATTCTAATAGAATTATCTTTTGAATTACCGTCTATAACTATGTGTTCAATTTTTTGTTTTGGATATTTCAATAGGAGAACACTTTTCAAGCACTTTTCGAGAGACTTTTCTCCATTTAGGACTGGGGTAATAACAGATATCTTTGGATATTTAGTTATTAGACTTAATTTTTTTTTTTTCATTTATTTTTTTTTTTCGGATTTTGATTATTTGCAAATCCACCCAATTTTTCTGGTAAAAAATTTTTAATATGCCATGAATACTTTAAATAATTAAAAAATCTCCAACTTTTATTGAAACCATTATCTATTGTGTATCTTTTTTGAATTTCATTTAAATTTAGACCATGTGCAATTTGTCTTGGGTTTGTATCAATATCAATATAACCATCACATAAAGATAATAGATATGTTTCAAGCAGTATATTTCTTCCAAGTTTGTACCTATGTCTAGATCTTGAATAATTATCCCATACTTCTTGATCCCCTGTCCCCTTTTTTGATGATTTCAAAAAAATGACTTTATTTCCAAAATATTTTGTTATTACTTTAAAATTTGTTAAATCCTCTGTTACCAAAAAAATTTTTTCATAATTTTCACTAGATAAAATATCATTTATTTTATTTATCATCTGGTTTGGTGTTATTGCATACACTACTCCTGCAATTTTATATGTAGTTCCTCTGAAATGAACACCTAAGATTTTTTGTTTTTCGAAAAGTTTATCTTTTAAATAATAAATAAGTTTTTTTTTAATTTTTTTAAGCTTTATTTCTTCTCTCAAAATTTTGATTAAGTCCTCAGAGTCTGTGATATTGAAAAAAAAATCTTCTTTTTCAGAATAAAAATCATACTCTGTAATTATGACATTTTTACTTTGATAAACATCTTCTAAAGAATAATTTGATAATTGTTCAAAAAAATATTCCCATGAATTATAAGTTTTAAATATTTTTTCTTTTTCATTATAAATAGTTGGAAAATTATCCATGTCTACTATTGGAATAGCACCGAATGATTTTGCGATTTTTATATGATTAAGCACAAATGATAAATTTGAAAACAGTCCGAAACCTGGCGATCTTTGAATAACATAAAAAATTTTATCAGCATTTAATTTTCCAAAATTCTGGATATGAACTTTTTTTATAGGTAGTTTTTTTTTTTTATCCAAAATAGGTTTATAAAATCTTTGATATATAATTTTTCTTATAAAATTTTTCATTTTAATATTTTTTTTAACATATTTTTAATTGAATAAGATCTATCTTTAAGTTCAGTGCTTTCTTTTAATTTTTCATTATCTAGTTTAATTATTTTTGCAAGTCCAGAGTCTTCAAAAGAAAAATGGACTTTAAAAATATCTTGATTATTAGGTATTAATTTTAAGATTTCTAAAAAAGTTTCTCTATTGATTACCTCTGTATGGGAGTGATCTCTGTAGTTATTTTTACAATAAGGAACCCATGAAATATCATCAATAATCATCAGTCCATTCTTTTTTAAATATTGAAAATAAAACAAAATGAGTTTTTTTACATGTTGTGGATTATGAAAACTATCGATAAAAATTAAATCAAATTCGTTGCCAGCTTCCTTTATTACTTTATCAAAATCATCATCAGAGGTATTTATAAACTTCCAATTATTATCATTAAAAAGTTTTGAGTAATCGTCAATATCTACTGAATATAATTTTCCATTATTTTTTTCACATAAATTTAAAAAAAATTTAGTTGAATTTCCTTCTCTTACACCAAACTCTAAAATTTTTATATTCTTAGTATCTTTTATATCTTCATAAAAAAAAGATCTCAATTTCTCAATATATTTTAAATTATTCATTCTAATTGTTTGAATTAAAAATTTTTACTATTTCATTTAATTTATTGTTATTTTTTTTTGCATGCTTTTCACAAAAATGAATTCTTGCTTTTTGAGTAATATCTCTATTCCACCATTCTAGGATATTTTCATAATTATGTTTTATGAAAGATGCAGCAGAATCGTAATTTTCATGAAAAATATTTACATCTGAAAGTATTTTCAAATCATTCAATACATCTTTTTTTAATAAACAGTCTTTAATATTCGTAAAAAAGATTGTTGGTAAATTCATGGATAGTGTCTCAAGGTAGCCAGTTCCTACATATGAATGAACTATTAATTTAGAATTTTGAATTAATTTAAAAACTGATTGATAACCGGGATCTATTTGAATTTTTGGAATTCGAGTTTTCAACAAATAATCCTCATTCCAAAATCTTTTTGCATGCATTCTAACTCTCAAATTTTTTAAAAGATCTGATGTGTCCAAAATTTCACAGAATTTAATACACTCTTTGTAATAATTATAAGCCTGAAATGATCCTGATATAGAATTTATTCTGCTTGTATATCTAGGTTGACACCTTAAAATTAATAAAATTTCATTATTTTTTGCTTTGTATTTTATTTTTGGAAGGTTTTTTATAATTCCAAAGGGTATAACTTTTTTATTATTTTTATCTGTCCATCCCCAACTTAGAAATTTATCTCCCACATCCAATTCATGGTCTTGTATAGTTGAAAATTCGTATTGACCATAAACACCTCCATGCTGACCCATGATTAACTTTGATTTCTCTTTTTCAATTTTTTCTGCAGTATAAAAAGCTTGTTTAGTTTTTTGTAAAAAATGAGATGTAAAAATAATTTTCGGATTTGATGGCCAATTAATATCGTTTATCATTGAGCACACTTTTTTATAATTTTCAAAATAAGTGGTTGGTATCTGTAATATAATTAGATGTTTAATAATTTTTTCAAAATCATTTTCTGAGTCAAAATTATTTAAAAGGAATTTATGTCTAAATTCCCAGTTAATTTTTTTTTCTATTTGAGGTTCCATGCTATTTAACTTTGGAAAACAGCCAAGTTTGAAATTCAATTTAATTTCATCAATTAAACCTAAATAACTCTCTGAAATAAGATATTTTTCTTTTAAAATTTTTTTTTTAAATAGAGAACTCAGGTGAGAGTAAATATTTCTAGATTTTGAGTTGTATTTATATCTAAAATAACTATCAAAATTTTCTGTATCTTTAAATTCACCTTTTTTTTTGTGAATACTTTGAAATAAATCACTAGTTTTAAGTATTTCACTAAAAATAAAATGATTCCAAGTATCTGTCATTAATGATCTATAGTATGACTCAATGTTGCTTGGTAAAAGTAAATCGTGATTAAGATCAAGAACGATCGTTTCTAAATTAAAATTTTCATTTTTTAATTGTTTTAAATTCTCATACCTTTCCAAAACTAACTGTATAAAACTAGATAGCCAAGGACCCAAAATTATTTTCCAATATCTATTACTATAATTTGTATTATGAAAAGAATTTAAATTTTGAGATAGTTTTATTATCAATTCATTGTAGACTTTTTTGGAAAATAAATAATCTTTTTGAAGTTTATCTCTATTATTCCAATGATAAGGTATTGTTTGAGAGTTAAGTTTTGTCCAATAACGTTCTCTATTAGGTCGTTTACACCATTCACCTAAAAATAAAACATTATTATTTTTTTCCCAAGTTTCCTCTAAAGCTGTTGTAACTAAAAGACTATTTTTCATTAATTTTTATTATCTCTTTGAAAATTTTTTTTTAATGAAAAAAAACTGTCGACATTAGAGAGTGTAATTTTTGCTGCAAGTTTTTCAGACTCATAAGTTAACCCAGCCATATGAGGAGTTATAGTCAAATTTTTATTTTTTTTTGAGTAAATAAATAATTTATTTTTAGTAATATCTTTTTTTTGCTCGCCCTGTATAACATCAACAGCTGCTGACTTAATAATTCCAGTTTTTAAAGCTTTTATCAGTGAAGTTTCTTTAACTATTTCACCTCTTGAAGTATTTACAAAAATTGAATTTTTTTTCATTTTTTTAAAAAAGGAGTCATTACACAATTCCTTTGTTTTTTTATTTAAATGAACACAGACTATAATTGCATCTGAATTTTTTAATAAAGAATTTAACTCTGAAAAAATATTTAGTTTTTTTAGTAATTTTTTTTTATTTGGGTCATAAGCTTTTACAATCATATCAAAAGATTTTGCATACTTATAAATATTCTTTCCTATCCTACCAAAACCAATTATCCCTAAACTTTTTTTATAAAGTTCATTACCCCTAATTAAATCCTCATAATTTCTCCAATTTCCACTTTCTACTATTTTTGTGCCTTGGACTAAATTTCTAAAAGATGAAAGTAGCAATCCAAAAGAAAACTCTGAAGAAGCTTTAATTCTATCAATTTTTTTATTTTTCTGGATCGTAAATAATTCAATTTTTTTTTTTTTAAATAATTTTTATCGATATGTGTTGACCCAGTTGATGGTGTAAAAATTGCTTTAAGTTTATTTGTATTTTTTAGGATACTTCTATCAATCTTATAAATTGGAGATGGACTACAGATCCATCCATCAACATTTTTTAAAATACTTTTTAAACTATTTTTTTTGACACCCTCTGCAAAAATACAATCATACTTTTTAATAATATCTTCCTCAAATGATTTTAAAAAGGAGGTTGTGGTTGTAATCAGTAATTTAATTTTATTTTTCTCAAATTTTTTTAAAATTTTTTTTTGGATTAAAGGCTGATTTTTACAAAATCCATTTTGAATTAAAAGTTTTGCAATCAATAAATCATGTTTTGTATCAATATTTACTGATTTGATGTCTGGCATTATCATTGGAAACGTTTTAGTTCCCCATCTACTTTTTTTATTCAGGATGCAGTTTCTTGACATAGAGTAAATTGCACCATTTCTTATATAACTTGGTTCAAAATCTTGTCTTCTCGAACCCCATGAAGGCTCTGAGTATTCTTTACAAAAATTAGTGACTTTGTTTTTGGATATTCTTTTTAATCTTATTGGATGTTTTTCACCAGTGTCGGCATAACTTATTACTGAGTCTAGTTTTGAATTAAAAAGTTTATTTAATGCAAAATCTATATCGTTATGATCCCTTAAAGGAGATACACATGGTAATTCAATAACAAAATCAAATTTTTTTTTTAAAATTTTTTCTGATTGAATCACAGCATGATATAACGCATCAACTGAAGTTGCTTTATCTGTTGCTAAATATTTAGGTCTTTTAATCACAAAGTCAGCTCCATATTTGAATGAACATTTTTTGATTTCATTGGAGTCAGTGGATACTACAATTTTATCAATGAATTTTGAGTTTTTGGCTGCTGCTATTGAATAACTAATCAAAGGGTGATTATTAATATTTACAATATTTTTTTTTGGTATTCCCTTTGATCCTCCTCTAGCAAGTATAACTGAAAGAACATTCTTTTTTTTAATCATTATAGAGTAGTAGTTGAAAAGTTTTTGTTTAAAGCTGATTTTACATCAAAAATTATATTTTTTTTCTTTAAAATTTTTAAAAAATTTTTTTTATAATTATTTAAGAAAATTTTATGTGGGACTGCTAATATAATAGCATCAAAATAATTTCTATAATTTGATAAAGTTTTTACAAAAAGTTTTTTATATTTTTTATTTAAAAAATTTTTATAAACAATTGGGTCAAAAATTTTAACTGAAATTTTTTTTTTTAAAATTAAATCAATCATATCCTCCACTTTTGAATTTCTTGGATCTGAACAATTTTCTTTAAAACTATATCCAAGAACTAATATTTTTGATGCTTTTATATTAATTTTTTTTTGTTTCATTAAAGTTATTGTTTTATCAACAATAAATTTAGACATTTTTTCATTTATATTTCTTCCTGCTAAAATTACTTTTGGTGTGTATCCGCTTTTCTTTGCTTTATATGTTAAATAGAAAGGATCTACCCCAACACAGTGTCCTCCAACCAATCCTGGCTTATACTTAACAAAATTCCATTTAGTAGCTGCCGCTTCTATAACATCATTTGTATCAATATTGAGTCTATCAAAAATTATGGATAGTTCATTTAGCAGTGAAATATTTAAATCCCTTTGGGTATTTTCAATAACTTTGGCTGCTTCTGCAACCTTGATACTGCTTGCTTTAAAAACTTTTGTTTTAATAATGTTCTTATATAAATTATAAATCTTATCAGTTGTTTTTTTGTTAGATCCACTTACAACTTTAGTGATTTTTTCCAAAGTATGTTCATTATCACCAACATTAATTCTCTCTGGTGAATACCCACAATAAAAATCTTTATTTAATTTATACCCAGAATATTTTTCTATTATTGGGATACAAACTTCCTCTGTGCAAGATGGAAATACTGTAGACTCAAAAATCACAATAGATTTCTTCTTTATTGATTTACCAACTATTTTTGAAGCACTAATTAAAGATCTTAAATCTGGATTATTATTTTTATTCACTGGAGTTGGAACTGTGACTATATAGTAATCTAAATCCTCAATATCTTTAAAATTACTTGTTAAATTTAATTTTCTATTTTTTTTAAGATTTCTAACTTTTAAATCATTGAAAACATCCTTGCCATTAATCAAGTCCTTTATTCTTTTAGAATTAATATCATAACCAATTACTTCAAATTTTTTTGAAAAAGCTATGGCTAAAGGTAAACCTACATAACCTAAGCCTATTATTGATACTTTTGACATACTATAATTAATTTTTTATCTATATATATTTTTTTTTATAATCCTCAAAATTTAATTGATCTATTATTTTCCCCTCTTTCAATAAAATAATTTTATTACTATATTTTAAAGGACCAATTTTATGTGATATCAAAATGATAGTTTTGTTTTTTTCTTTTTGATATGTCTTAATATTTTCTAATATTGACTTCTCTGTGTCTTGATCTAAAGCACTTGTAAACTCATCTAAAATCAGTACTTCTGGATCTTTATAAAGAACTCTCGCTAAAGCAATTCTTTGAATTTGACCACTAGACAAAAAATTACCTTTATCACCAACCATAGTATTTATCCCATTAGGAAGTTCTTTTATCAAATCTTTCAAACCAGATATTTCAAGACATTGATGAAGTCTTTTTTCATCTAAACTATTTTCACCATGTAAAAAAACTATGTTATTCTTTACTGTATCATCTAATAAATAATTGTTTTGTGTTAATAAACCAATTTTTTTTTGCCAGTTAGCAATATTCAAATTAATATTTTTCTCATCTATAAATATTGATCCTGATGATGGTTTTAACAAACCCGATATCAAGTTAATAATTGTTGATTTTCCTGAACCAGTCTTTCCAACAAAAACAACTATATCATTTTTGTTTATATCTAAACTAATTTTATTTAAAACTTTTTTATTAATTGATTTATATTGGAAACTTAAATCTTTAAGAGATATTTTTTTTTCAAAAATTATATCCTCTGTTTCATTTAATAGCCCCTCGTTTTGAACTTTATTGGATAATTCTCCCAATTTTTTCATTTCATTGTTTAATAATGAAACTGATGGATAAGATGCTTTTAAATTTGTTATATAAGATCCAAATTTAGAGATTATAGGTAATAAACGTATTGATGCCGCAACATATAAGCTTAATACAGGCAACATTGACATTATGTCAACTGATACAATTACTACAACAACAGTCAAAATTAATAAAACAAAAATTATTTCAAAAACTATTGAGGGAATTGCCTGTATAAGATTTAGTTTTTTTTTAGACTCCTCAAATAAAGAAACATTGCTCAAAAATTTATTTAAAACTAAATTTTCTTTTTTGCTAACTTTTACCTCTTTAATCATGCCTAATGTTTGATTGATCCATTTAAACAATAAGCCTTTGGTAGTTAGTAATTGCTCCCCTATATGTTGTAGTTTTTTTCGAAAGAAACGTACATAAAATAGTAATATAGTTATTAATATTCCCATCACTATCAAAGTAGATAATAAGTCTGCGTAAAGTAATAAAAGTAAAATTGATAAAAAAAGTAAGATATCTTTTCCAAACTTTATTAATAAGAAGAAATTACCTACATAATCTGTTGTTTGTTCTTCTACATTATTCAAAATTTCAGATGAATTATAATTATTTAAAATTTCAAAAGGTGAAAAAATATAAAGTGAAAAGAACATTTTTTTAATTTGATAATTAAAATTTACTTGCAATTTTAATTGGTACTTAATCAAAAAATAGTTAAATAAATTTCTAAGAATAAAGATAATAACAAAAATTAATGCTCCAAAATATATTGAAGTGGTATAATCTAGACTTTCTATATATATTCTTAATTGATCTATAGGTATTAAGGAGACTACCTCAGGATTAATTACATAGGCAATAAATATTGGAATTAAAGCGATACTAAAAGTTTCAAAAAAAATAGCAATTATATTAAAAAAGATAAAATAATATATTTCATTTCCCTTTTTAGCTTGAAATAATAAATTGGTATATTCTTTGAGCATTTAATTATTACGTGATATTTAAAGAATTTTACTCTATGCAATTTTATAAAATAAAATTATTTCAAATGATATAAAAAAAAAAGATGACAAAAGTAAGATCTTCTGATTTATACCACATTCAAATACTTAATTTAAAATCTTATTTTTCATATTATGAAAAAAGAAAATGACCAGATTTGCACATATAATCATAAAATATTATCTATATTTGATGGTGTTGTATGGAAAATTTGTGAACAATGTCAATTAATTTATGCAACTCAAAAAAAAGGGCAGGCATATGAGATTAATGAGAAAGAACATTTTGATAACTTTCCACCAGGAAACAAATATGAATTTAATAGTTTAATTAACAAATTTGAAAAATATTCAGAAAAAAACACAAACCAATTAACTTTTTTTGATTTTGGTTGTGGCGCTGGTGGAGAATTGATTCAGGCTCAAAAAAGATTTAAAAAAACTTATGGGTTTGAACCAAATAAGAAACTATATGAAGGTTGTAAATCAAAGTCTCTTAATGTTATAAATAATTTTAATGAGTTATTTAAAATTGAAAAAGTAGATGTTTGTTTTGCTAGAAATCCTTTCAGATACGTTGATAATTTTTTATTTACATTCAAAACATTTATAGAGTTAATTAAACCTGGTGGATTTTTAGTTTGGCGTGATAAATACTTTAATTGGATACCAAGACCAAATTTAGGATTTGGGGGAAAAAAAGTAAACCCATCCCAAACTGAAACTTATTTGATGAAAGATACCATTATTTTTCATTTAGAAAAATTAGGTATGAAAATACATTATGAAAAATTTTACTTCAATGATACTTTTTTAATTATTGCTGAAAAGGATAAAGAAAAAAAAAATTTTAAAAATAAAAAGATCAAAAGAGTAATCATATTTAATGAGCAAGTAATTAGTATAATTCATATTTTGAGAAAAAAACTAAGCTACTTAAGAGAAACTATACAAAGATTAATTTATTTTTTCAGAAGATAAATTTAATTTATCTTTATTCATAAAATATAAAGTTAAAACTTTTCTATCTACTAATTCATCAGGAAGTTTTTTGATTACAGATTGTCTATGAAATCCATTGGTATCAAATATATATATTTTCCCCATTTTACCAAAGATTTTTTTAATTTTATATTTCTGAAGTATTTTTTTTTCATAACAAAAATTTTGTCTTATCTTGTAGTAATATTTATTTATAAAATGTGTTAAAAAATGTTTATCCCAACCCTTAAATAAAGAGAAAAAATTAAAAAATCTTATTAAAATCTTATCTAAGAAACTTAATTTATGAGAACCTATTGCATAGTCTAAACCATTAGAATTTTCTGCTAAATCACTTAATAAAATATTAATTTTTATTTGTTTTCCACAGTCATCATTATGAAAAGCACATACTCCCGAGTTATTTATTTCGGAAATTTCATCATCACTCACTTTTATTTTATGACTAGACAAATGTACAACTGTACAATGTGGCTCACCTTGTAGATATTTTCTTAAAAGATTTTGTATTTCTTTTTCATTAACAAAGTTAAATACCTGATTTGATAAGGATTTAATATCATTTAGTGAAGATTGATATTTTATCATATCATCTTTTAAACTCCCAAAAACTGAATTAAGTTTTTTTTTATCTTCCTCTGAAAAATAATTATCAATTGTGACAATTCCTTGAGTCATTAATTCATCTATCAAATTCTGGTTAAAATTATTCATATTGAGTGTTTAATTTTTGTAATTTTTATATGATATACTATATAATATAAGTATTGTCAGGAATTTATTTATACGTTTTAAAAAAACATTTTAATGAAATTTAATATCATCATACCTATTAGGTCTAAATCAAAAGGTATCAAAAATAAAAATATTGTAAATTTTCAAAAAAATTTAAATTTAACAAATTTTACTCTTAAAAAATTAATTGGGATCAAACAAATTAAAAAGATTTATGTTTTAACTGACTCTAATCTTTATAAAAAAAAGATTATTCATCATAATAAGATAGATAAAAAATATATTAGAAAAAATAAACACTCATTATCAAATTCAAAAATACAAGATCTGGTTAAAGATTTTTTAAAAGAAAACTCAATTATAGATAATTTGGCCTTAATTCAGGTTACTTCACCTCTATTAAACAGAAAAGAAATAGTAAAAACTTTTAATTTTATTACGAAAAAAAAAATACAGTCTTTAATACATGTTTCAGAAATTTTAGAAAATCCACATGAGACAATTCGTGGGAGTAAAAATAAGTGGAGTTTTTTAATTAAAAAAAGAATCACTAATAGACAAAATTATAAAAATAATTACTTTTTTATTACAGGATCAATGTTTTTTTTTACAAAAAAATTTTTTAAAAAATACAAATTAATTTATAATAATAAATCATACGCTTACAGAGTTGATAAAATAAATTTTATTGATATAGATGATCCTTTTACTTTAGAAATATCAAAAAAATTAATAAATATGAAAATAAGGAATTAAAATGCCAGGATTTGAATTAATTGGAAAATCTGAATTAAACGAAATAAAAAAAATTTTTAAAGAAAGTAATGGGGTTTTATTTGCGCACGGTTTTGATAAATTAAGAAAAAATATTTTTAGAGTAAGAAAATTTGAAAAACAAATTTCAAATTTTTTTAAAATGAAATATGTACAATGTGTAAGTTCAGGAACAGCTGCGATTAAGATAGCTTTAAAATCGGCAGGTGTTCAACATAATGATGAAGTCATTACACAAGGATTTAATTTTATCGCAACAATAGAAGCTATAGTTGATTGTGGTGCAAAACCAGTGATAACTGGAATTAATAATGATCTGAATCTTGATTTAAACCATTTAAAAAAATTAGTTACAAAAAAAACAAAAGCAATTATTCTTGTTCATATGTTAGGGTATTCTGGAGAAATTGATAAAATCAAATCATTTTGTAAAAAAAAGAAGATCTTGTTAATTGAAGATAATTGTGAAGCGGTAGGTGCAAAATATAAGAATAAATATTTAGGAACTTTAGCTGATATAGGAGTATTTAGTTTTGACTTTGGAAAAAATATTACGACAGGAGAAGGTGGGTGTATTCTAACAAATGATAAAAAAAAATATCTTTTTTTCAAACAATACCATGATCATGGACATATGCTTTTAAAACATCTCCCTAGAGGAAATGACAAAGCTGCAATGGCTGGTTTTAATTACAGAATGACAGAATTGCAAGCTGCTGTAGGAATTGCTCAGCTCAAAAAATTAAAATTTATTCTTAAAGAAAATAAAAAAAGATTTAATCAACTTGAAAAAGCACTTAAAAATAAAACATATCTACGAAAAATCTATCCAGGCTCAGTTCCAAGTTATGATACTTTTTTGTTTAAAGTAAAAAAAAATAAAAAGAAAACAATAGTTAAATATCTTAATAAAGTTGGCATTGGGACAAAAAATTTACCAGATGCAATTAAATGGCATTTTGCTTTTTATTGGAAACACGCAGTAAACCAAAAACAACTGAAAAATACTGTTTCATCAAAAAAAATACTGGATGAATATATTGCTATACCAATCCTCATAAATAAAAATAAAAGTCTTTATAATAAAATTGGGGTAGAGATTTCGAAGTTAATTTAATAATTTTTTCCTAATAGCTATTTGTTTTGATAAAGATTTTTGGTAGATCTGAAATTTTTTTTTATTAACCTTTGCTGAAGAAGGAACTAACTGAATCGTAAAACCTCTTCTACTAATTTTAGATATATTTTTCTTACTCCCATGAACAACTTGACTATGATGAACCAAACAATCTCCAGGTGCTAGGTTAAAAGATTTTATCTTAAATTTTTTCTTTAGATCTTTTATATCTTTTACTTTTTGAGAACTTCCGGGCGCAAATGAGGCAATGTGTTTATATAATTTTTTATGAGACTCTAGTAAATAATCTAAAGACCCATTTTTTTTATTAGCAAAATCAATTGCTATCCAAATTGTTAATGCATTTGGATTGGTTAAATTCCAATAATAATTATCTTGATGCATAGGACTAGCCATTCCTACTAAGGCTGGTTTTGCGAAATACTCAAAATGTTTTATTTTGCAAGAGGATGTTAATAGTAATTTTCCAATTTTCTTAATTTTTTTTTGATTAGAAAATTTCATAAAATATGGATCTTTAAATTTATGAACTGAGTTAATCTTTTTCTTGATAAAATTAATTTCTTTACCTTTAAGTTTAGACCTATAATTTTTAATATATAAGTTAATTTTTTTTTTGAGTAAATTTATCTCCTTTCTTTTAAAAACATTTTTTACTACTATTACTCCATTTTTATTGTAATTTTTAATATCGATGTTATTTAAAGTCATATAAGATAATTAAATATACAATATTAAATGAAAAGAAATCAACATATATTCAACTTTGTAGCTGAAGTTGGATGCAATCATCAAGGAGATTTGAAATTTGCTTTTAAAATGATTGATAAGCTGGTCGACTTTTGTGGAGTCAAATTTGTTAAATTTCAAAAAAGAAATCCTATGGAATTATTAGGAGAAGAAAAATATAACAAACCCCACCCAGTTCCTGAAAATTCGTTTGGTAAAACTTATGGACTTCATAGAGAAAAACTAGAATTCAGCATCTCACAACACAAGAAAATAAAGAAATACTGCAAATCAAAAAGAATTGAGTATATGTGTTCTGCTTGGGATGTTACTTCATTAAAACAACTTATAAACTTAAGAATGAATCACATAAAAATACCATCAGCTTGTAACAATAATTATGAATTGTTGAATTATTTATTTAAATATTTTCAAGGTTACTGTCATATTTCACTTGGAATGACGACTCAAAAAGAGGAAAAAAAAATTTATGACTTAGCAAAAAAATATAAAAAATTAAAAAAACTTATTCTATATGCTTGTACATCAGATTATCCTGTAAAACATGAAGATATTTGTTTGCTAGAAATTTTAAGATTAAATAAAAAATATTCAAAAAAAATAAACGCAATTGCTTTTTCTGGTCATCATCAAGGAATATCATCTGATATAGCTGCTGCAACTTTAGGAGCAACCTGGGTTGAAAGACATTTTACTTTAGATAGAACTTTAAAAGGAACTGATCATGCAGCATCCTTAGAACCTGACGGTGCAAGAAGAGTGGCAAGAGATTTGGGGCTTTTAAGCGAAAGCTTGAGATACAAAAAAAAACAAATATTGAATTGTGAAATCTCCCAAAGAATTAAATTAAAATATGAAGCATAGTATAAGTGATACTTTTAGTTTGTGATCATAAAAAGAGAGAACTTCATTCTCTCAAGAAATTAAAGAGAGCATTAATGTCAAAAAACATTCGTGCTGAAATAGTTAATAAACATTGTATTATTAAAGCCTACAATTATTATAAACCTAAAATAATTACATTTCCTCATTGTAATGCATACTTAACTAGTGCAATTGATAAATTAAAAAGTAATGTAAAAAAAATTTTGATTCCCACTGAACATTGTGCATTTGTTGAAAAATTTCTAGAAATTCAATATTTAGGAATATTAAAAAATCGTAAAAGTAATAATCTAATAAATAAAATGGATTTAGTGTTTTCACAAAGTGAGTTTATTAAAAAATATCTTTTAAAAAAGACGAAATTAAAAAAAAATCAAATTTTCAATTCAGGTCATTTATTTTACAACAACTGGGAAACGATAAAAGGTAAGAAAAATAAAGTCCAAAAAATCGGAATCGCTTTAACTAACGAATATATTTTAAGAAGATTCAATGATAATAATTTCCTAAAAAATTTATATGAATTAAATGAACATATAAATCTATCCGAAAGTTATTGGAGATTAAGACAAATGAATTACGATCAATATTATTTTTGTCTTATATTTGAACTTGTAAAAAAATTATCAAAAAATTATCAAGTAAACATAAGAACACATATAGTTGATAATGAGTCTGACTTTAGTTTTTTAGAAAACAAAAATGTAAGTGTAAGCAAAAATCAAACAACTAAAGAGTGGTTATTAGATCAAGATCTTGTAATCTCAACTGTAAGTTTCATAAATGTTGATAGTTATATTTATAACAAGCCCCATATTAGTTTATCTAAACTTATTCCAAAAGAATTTTATTTTGAAGCATATCAAACATTTAATTATAACGAATTTCCAGAAATAAATTCTTTTACACCCACTAGTCAAAAAGAATTATTAGAATTAATAAAAAAAATAAGATTTAAAAAAAATAAAAAATTAAGTTTTCTCTTAAAAAAATTTTTTTCATTTCCTTACAAAAAAACACCTGTCTCTATTATTTCTGATAAGATTGAAGAGATATTAATGGAGCAAAATAAAAAAAAATTTAAATATATTTTAACTAATAATGAAATAAGTCTGTCAAAAATAATTGGATCAAGACTTACTGTAATGTTTTCATATTTATTCTCACAGATAAAACTTTTTAAAAATAAAAAAACTGTTAATAGTTATTATGATTTTTTCTTTATCTTCAAATAAATTATAATGGGAGTTTAAATTTAATTTTTTTTTTTTTTAGAGATGATTTAATTTTACTATTATGCAATAATGAATAGGCATAATTATTGTAATTTTCTTTAGACATATTAATATTGCTTTTTTTTGTGACTTTTAGATATTTCTTTTTTTTTGCCTCAATAATTAAAGAAGTCAATGGATCTTTATCAAAACCTGTAAATTTAAAATTAATTTCATATTTTCCATTTCTATATCTATGAACTAATTTATTTTTTTTATAAAAATCATTATTTAAATTTTTATAAATTGGTTTTTTTCCTAATATGTGACAAGGAATTTTAAAGTCCTGGATTCCACTATTGCAAAATTTTTTTTCTTTTATATTGCTGAATCCACATTTACTTAAAAGAATTTTCATCATCTTAAAATCATAAGAATATAAATGCGCATATCCCGCAATAAATTGATTTACATTTCTGTTAATCAACATAGTATCTTGCCCAGGACTAACTATAAAATTCATAAACATTCCACCTATACCTAAATCTTTTCTAATAGAGTGATCCTCTTTAATAGCTTCTCTAAAAAACCGCTTATCCTTTTTTACATAAGCTCTCGCAATCCTATATAAGTTTGGAACCAAAATTCTAATTGTTGAATTTTTTTTCATAATTCTATTTATTTCAGTTAAAACATTTTGTATCTGAATATGAGGTATGTGTTCCAGGGTGTGACTTATAAAAATTAAATCACAACTTTTATTTGGCAGGTTAATATTATTTAAATTACCTTTTATTTTATAACCATCATTTTTTTCCACTTTGTGATCAAGAATATGCCATCCTTCATTTTTCCAATTTGGACCTGCGCCAAGATTAAGTTTCATAAAATATTAATTAACATTAATGTATAGATAGGTAAATCAATTAAATTTTTTTTTATTAAAATATATTGTATAAAAAAAATAATGTATAATCATAAATTTCAAAACATCCAGGGCTTAAGAGCTATTTCGGTAATTGCGGTAATTTTTTTTCATTATGAAATAAACTACTTTACTGGTGGTTACTTAGGTGTAGATATCTTTTTTGTTATAAGTGGGTATTTAATGTCTTTAATATTAGATGTTAAAATAAGTAGGAAAAATATATTTAATTTTTATATTAAAAGGATAAAAAGAATACTTCCTGCATTGGTTTTCATAATATTAGTATGTTTAATTCTCGGATTTTTCTTACTCAGTACGGAAAGTTATGAAAGGTTAAGTAGATCAAGTATTTTTTCATCTTTATTTTTATCTAATTTTTTCTTCTGGAGAGAATGGGGCTATTTCGACTTAACTTCACTAAACAAACCTCTTTTACACACTTGGTCATTATCTGTAGAAATGCAGTTTTATTTTGTTTTTCCAATAATTCTTCTCGTTTTAAATAATTTATTCAAAAAAATTGATATTTTTTTCAAGTTGTTTTTTTTATTTATTATTTTGATTTTAGTCACTGAAATATTTGTTGAATCAAAAAAAATTGCAACATTTTATCTTATGCCTTTTAGACTATCTGAATTTTTAATTGGTGCGATTGGATATAATTTCGAAAAAAAATACAATAATAAAATTGATAATATCTATATATTTTTTTTATCATTACTACTTATTGTATTTTGTTTTTATTTCTTTGACAAAAATATAAATTTTCCTGGTCTTAATAGTATTTTACCATGTTTCTTGGCTATTGTTTTAATTTTGAACAAAAACAATAATCTTACAAACAAGATACTAAAAAATAAATTATTAATATTTTTAGGTAATATTAGTTACTCACTTTACCTTGTGCATTGGCCGATTTATGTTTTTTATAGATTTTTTAAATTTCGAGAAATCTTTTTTTATGAAAAAGTTATCTTAATTTTTATATCAATTTTATTTGCTTATCTAATCCATAGGTATATTGAAAATATTTATAGAGGTAAAAAAAAGACAGACTCATTAAATTATTTTAGTGCAATTTCATTTTTAGCATTATTCATAATTACGGTATCAGTAATAAGTTATAATGGTTTAGATTTTAGAATGATAAAAGAAACTATAAAAATCGATACAGAAAATCAAAAGATATTTAAAATTGATAATAATGAATTAAGTGTAAATAAATGTTTTTATAACTCAAATAATAAAAATATTGATCTAAACTTAATAGGAGACAGTCATGCTCTAATGTATGCAGATGCTTTGATCGATTTAGCAAAAAGAAAACAAATAAATCTTTGTATAACAACTCTTTTTTTAGATTGTAATTATTTCAGTTCAAAAAAAAATAAAGTTTATTATAGATTGAATTGTGAAGAAAGAAAAATCAAGTTTAGTCAAAATTTGATTAGTAATGATCCATCAACCTTATTAGTTGGCCATGCGTGGAGTAGTATAAAAGATATCAATTATGAAAATTTCATTATTAACTTCAAAAAATTTCAAAAAGATCACTTACTAAAAGATAAAAACATTTTATTTTTTCTAAATGTGCCGCAATTTTCTAATGGTATTTTCAGTGAACCATGTTCAAATCACCCAAAATATATTATTAAAAAAAGAAATTGTGATTATGCGAGCAGAAAAAGTAAAATTATACTTCAAGTAGAATCGGTTAACATCGAAATTCAAGAAAATTTAAAAAAAAATAATTTATACTCTGTCAAATTTTTTGATCCATTCAAATTTTTATGTGATAAGTTAAATTGCAAACAAGTGATCAATGATAGAGATGTATATATTGATCAAGATCATTTGGGATCTTTTGCAAGTAAATTATTAATCAGTTACTGGGAAAAAGAAATTTTAAGTCTAGTTTATGATAAATAACTTATATTAGATATTTATTTAAATAAGATTCTGGAATAGAAAAAAAATAGTCTTTGTAATGAGAATTGACTGGCAGATTACAATTTTTTATTAAATAATTATTTCTCATATCAAAATACTCTTTATTTGATAGATTTTTAATTTTTCTATTTTTATAATTATATTCATAAAATTCTATTAAACCTTCAAAAATTTCGTTCTCAGAATTTTCTTCTAAATATATTTTGTTATTTTTTAACGCAATCAATATATCTTCATTGAAAACTAATTTTCTTTTAAATAACTCATTTATTTTAATTACTTCCTTAGTATTAGAACACAAAATTTTTTTAAAGATTATAAAATTATTTAATTTTGTGCTTTGGTTAACTTCTAAATGATCTGTTTCATTAATTATAAATTTTTTTTTATTAAAGACCTCAGCTGCTAAGCCTAGACTGCTGCTTGAACCAAAATAAAATTCACTTTCTGCATGAGCTTTATTTAATAAATTGTTATGATTTTTTTCATAACATAAGTCTTGATAATTTTGGTGATTGAATTCAAATTTTCTCATCAAATTTTCTCCGACTTTAAATATCTTTAAATCCTCATCGAGAAGATAATTTAATGACTTTTTACATTTGTTAACATCCGATGATAGATGATTTGAGATTGTTTTGATTTTTGAATAATTATCGTCTTTGATTGAAAAACAAACAGTCTTACTTTTTTGGTTATCATATAAATTTGACAAATTTATATTACTTTTAGCTAGAGCACTGTAATTTAAATTTAGTTTTTTCAAAAAAAAATCTAATTCATTATTTCTATCTGAATATCCAATATAGTCAGAAAATAACCAATGAACATATTTTGAATGATATTTGGAAAACAATATTTTTTTTAATATTAATAAAATTATGATATTCAAATTTAAATTAATTGACAAAAATAAACATAATGTTTTTTGAAAAAATGAACGGTCTTTAAATAATCTTAACAATAAATCTCTATGGTAAATATTTAAAGAAGATTCTTGTAAATTTATTAATGGTATAGCAAATAAATTTTTTTTATCTTTTAAATTGCTCAACTTTAAACCATAAATTATTGAGTGATAAAATCCTCCAAAACTATATGATTTTGGAGTTATTACTAAATATCCTAAATTGTATAAGATATAACTTATTATTTGATTTAAAAAGAACATTGGTAAAATTTATGACTAATTAATTTTTTTAGATCTCACTTAAATTTTATTAAATATATTTTTTTAATTTATTTTGTATACCCTTTTTCAATATTTTTTTGGCATAAATTGATTTATCATCAATTATGTAATCATAGGATGGCTTAGAAAAAAAAATCTTATGATAATTAACTCCCCATTTTTTAAGTTGACTAATTGTTAGTTTTTTTGCCAATTTTTTTGCTAATACTTTATTATTATTTGTTCTTCCCATATATCTTGCAGTAAATATATAAATTATATTTTTTTTATATAGATTATTAATTAAATTGATCATCTTTTTGTTTGGTTTGGAAAACTTATATCTACTTTTTGTAGTTTTACAAATTACACCATCTATGTCGAAACAATAAGTTTTCAATTTTATAGTATCTTTATTTTTTTATTAGCACTTTCAATTCTAATAATTTGTGCAATTATATGCATCATTGATTGGAAAGCATCTTCAGAAACTCCATAATTATTTATATCTAAATTTATAAAAATTTTTGAAAATTTTTTAAGTTTAAAAGATTTTTTAAACCCAGTGAATGATATGATGTCTACGTCTTTTTTTTGTGCGAGTTGAGCAGCTTTAATAATATTTTTTGATGTACCTGAACAACTAAAAAGCATTAAAAGATCACCTTTTTTGGCAAAATTTTCTATTTGCTCACTAAAAATTTTATCATAAGAAACATCATTTCCAATGGCGGTCATAAGATCAGAATTTGACGAAAAACTAATTACTTTGGGTTTTAAAATTCTTCGTTTAGAAGAGTGCTTAATCCCCTTGTTAAAATCACAAAGTAAATGATTTGATATACTTGATGAACCTCCATTACCACAAATATAAATATTCCTGTTTTCTTTTATTTTTTTTAAAATTAAATCTTTACATTTAATTAATTTAACTTGATCAACACTTTTAAGAGTTTTTTGAAGTTTGTTAATATATTCATTTATAAAATTGAAGTTATTTACTTTCATGTTTAGAATTTATTTTTAACTTGATATCATAGTAAATATAATAGATAAATAAAAAAAATTTTATTAAAACTGGAAAAACAAACCAAAACTAAATTATAGTTCTATATTTATATTAAAATAATTTAAAATGAAAAAATTAATTCAGGTAGCGTTAAAGCTTAGACAAGATACATTTAATGCATTTATAAAAAAAGGTGAAGCTCATTTAGGTGGTAGTTTTTCCATGATTGAAATCATAGTTTGTTTATACGAACTAATTATGAAAAAAAATGATAAATTTATCTTGAGCAAATCTCACGCATCTTTTCCACTATGCATATTATTAAGAAAAAAGGGTTATAATCCAAAATTATCTACACATCTTGAGATAGATAAAAAAAATGGGATTAATTGCACTACTGGAAGTTTAGGTCATGGATTACCTATAGCTACAGGAATGGCTTTAGCAAACAAGTTAAGAAAAAAAAAAGGTAAAATTTTTGTATTAATTAGTGATGGCGAATGTCAAGAAGGAACCACTTGGGAGTCGGTTCTTATTGCTAACAAACATAAACTAAATAATTTAGTGATAATGGTTGATTATAATAAGATACAAGCTTTACAAAAAATAGATGATGTTTTACCTCTAGATAATTTAACTAAAAAATTTAAATCATTTAATTTAAATACTATTGAAGTTAAAGATGGCCACTCTTTTAAAGAAATTCAAAATGCATTTAAAAAATTAGATAAAAAATCAACTAACATAATAATTTTTAATACAATTAAAGGTAAGGGAATTTCAGAGTTTCAAAATGATCCCGTTTGGCATGCTAGAAAATTAACGCCTAATGATATTTTGATTGGTAAAAAAGAATTGAGAATAAAATGAGAAGAAGATTTGGCAAAGTACTAAGTGATTTAGCTAAAAAAGATGATAAGATTCATTTGATTGTGGGAGATATTGGTTTTGGAATTTTTGATGACTTCAGAAAAATACATCCCAAAAGATTTTTAAACTTAGGAATATGTGAACAAAGTATTATTGGAGTAGCTTCAGGTATGGCTCTTAACGGACTAAAGCCTTGGGTTTATACAATAACCCCCTTTTTAATAGAAAGACCATTTGAACAGATAAAGCTTGATATTGACCAACAAAAAGCAAACGTTAAACTAGTTGGATTTGCTGATTACCCAACACTTGGACCTAGTCATGCAGAATTAAACGCTAAAAAACTAATGAGTCTTTTTAATAACATTAAATCATTTTATCCTAAAGATAGTCTTGATACTGAAAAAATAACTAAAAGATGTAACTCTATTAAAGGACCTACCTTTATAAATCTTAAAACAGATAAATTTTTAAACAAAAAATGGTGAATAAAGAATTAAAATTAATAACTAAGATACATAATTCTACAAAAAGAAATTATCTTCACAGAATGGTTAATTCAAAAATTAAATGTATGCTTGAGGCAAAAAAATATGAAAAAAATTATTGGGATGGTCCAAGAAAATTTGGTTATGGTGGATATAGGTATATACCTGGCAGATTAATGCCTGTTGCAAAAAAATTAATAAAAAAATTTAAGTTAAATAATAAATCAATAATTTTAGATGTTGGTTGTGGCAAAGGATATCTTTTGTACGAAATCAAAAGAATTTTACCTGAAATACATATTTGTGGATTTGATAGATCAAGGTACGCAATAAAAAATGCACACAAAGAAATTAAAAAAGATTTATTTGTTCATTTAGCAGAAAAGAAATATCCATTTTCCAAAAAAAAATTTGATTTAGCCTTGAGTATGGGATGTTTTCACAATTTGGAAATAAATGATCTAAAGTTTACTTTATCAGAAATTCAAAGAGTATCAAAAAAAAGTTATGTAATGGTAGAAAGTTATCGAAATGAAAAAGAATTATTTAATTTACAATGTTGGGCTCTTACATGTGAAAGTTTTTTTTCTAAAGCAGAGTGGAAATGGATTTTTAAACAGTTTAAGTTTAAGAACTATTATGAATTTATTTACTTTTCCTAAACTTCTGGAAAATTTTTTTTTATTTACTAAGATTTTTATTTTCTTCTTTTTTTGTCAAAACTTTAATATTCGACCATTGATCAGAAAAACTATCAACTATAGTTTTATTTTCAAAAGCTTTACATAAATCCTCAATTGCATTATCAACAGTTTTTTTAAATGTGAAATTTAACATTCTTTTAATCTTATCAGAATTAATCATATAGGATCTTATGTCTGCACTTTCCTCAACTCTTATTTCAATATTTTGTCTGAGTTTGAAATTTTCCACAATATTTTTAACTTTTTCAGCAACCTCAATAATTTTAAGATTTTCAGTGCCCACATTAAAAATTTCACCGTTAAATTTTGTAACATCACTTAGAATTAACGTTTTATAAAGATCACACATATCGTCAATATGCAAGTTCGGTCTTGATTGCTTTCCACCAAAAACTCGTATGTAACCTTTGTTATATGCAAAATTAGTCAATATATTTACAGTTAAATCAAATCTCATTTTTTCACTAAAGCCACAAACTGTTGCTGGTCTTATGATTATACCAACAAAATTACTGTCCAGATATTTTTTTAATATTGGCTCGCACAAAGCTTTATACTTATTATAATCAGTAATTGGTTTAAGTTCATTAGTTTCGTATACATTGGGACTATCAGAGATACCATACACAGAGCAAGTAGATGCATAAATAAATTTTTTAACATTATTTTTTTTTGAGATCTTTACAAGATCCTCAAAACACTCAAAATTTATTTTTTTTGACAGTTCTGAATTCAATTCATACGTTGGATCATTTGAGATACATGCTAAATGAAGAACAATATCGATTTTATTTTCCCTTATAGCTTTTTCAAAACTTTTAGGGTTTGTAATATCCTGTTTAACATAAATAAATTTCTCATCCTTTGGCAAATGCCCATCACCGAAAAGAGAGATGTCGTAATTTATAATTTTTAAATTTGTCTCTTGAAGTAATTGACAAATTAACCTACTACCCACATATCCTGACCCACCAGTTATTAAAAGATTTTTCATTATTTTAAATATTTAAACCAATTAATCGTAGCTTTTTTTATACTTTTTTTATCCCATAGTATAGAATTTTTCCAATAGTCAATATCTTTTAAGACATTCTCTATTCCTTTTTCTAAAGTAACTTTTGGTTTCCATTTTAACTTTGATTTAATTTTTTTTATATTTGCATGAGTTGTTACAGGCTCGCCTGGTCGTTTAGGTATATAAACTTTTTTTCCACCAATTAGACTCACCATTTTGTTTACTGATTGAGGTACACCATAACCAACATTAAAAATTTGATTTTTTTGACTTGAAAAAGTTGCTTTTATAAATGCTTTGCAAATATCAGAAATATAAATAAAATCTCTCTTTTGTTTCCCATCACCAACAATTGTGAAAGGTTTGTTTTCAAGCTTTTGTTTTAAAAAAACTCCTAAAGCGGCACCGTATGCAGAATTTGTTCTTGATCTAGTTCCATAAACATTAAACAATCTTAAGGATATATAATTTAATTTATAAACTTTGCTATAATGGTCTATTAATTGTTCACCTATATATTTTGAAAAAGCATAGGGATATTTTGTAATTATAGGGTCTTTTTCGCTAGTTGGTGTTTTCTTTGGTATACCATAACAAGTTGAAGAGGCTGAATATATTATTTTATTTACTCTATATTTTTTCATAGCCTCTAAAATATTCAAAGTTCCATTAAAATTTGTTTCAAGATAGTCTAAAGGTTTTTCAATAGAGGGAACTATATCTGACATACCTGCTAAATGAATTATAACATCACAATTTTTGAAATATTTTTCAATTTTTTTAAAATTTCTTATATCTGCTTTAATAAGAGATACCTTTTTTGAATTTAGAGCATGCTTAAGGTTTTTTTTTGATCCATCTTCTAAATTATCAATTACCACAATTTTTCTTATCTTTTTTATTAACAATAAATGATCAGTCAAATGACTTCCGATAAAACCTGCTCCACCTGTAATCAACACTTTCATTTTATTATTGAGTTAAAGTATATTTTATTGATTTATAGATATCATTTTTTTTAATATAGGAGCTGTGACCGATAATTTTGGTAGAAAAAGCTCCAAAAATATTTCCTAAAAATGCAACAATATTTATATTTATTTTTTTTGATAAAAGTAACGATGATATTCCAAAGACAGAGTCTCCGGCACCAATAGTATCAACAGGATTTATCTCAAAAGCTCTTAATTTGACATTTTTTTTATTTTTGTTAGTTGCTTTTTTTTTTACAAAAATACCCTCATGACCAAGAGTAATTATCAAATTTTTAAATTTTACTCTTTTCTCTAATAGTAAGCTTAAATGCTCTAGAGTTGAACTTTTGTTTGATAGAGCTAATTGAATTTCCGGTCTATCTAAACAAATAATATCTGCACCTGAATATTTTGTTATGAAATTAAAACCTCTATTATCAGAATTTGTTTGAGTATTAATTGATAAAATTTTTGATTTACTTTTTATTAATTTATAAATCTTATTTTCAAAGAATCCATGTCCAAAATCTGCCATTAAAACAGCATCGTATTTTGAAAAGTTTTTTTTAATCAATTTTTCTAATTTTGAGGTATCAAATAATTTTTTTAAACCATTTTTATAATAAATCTCAAATACTTTTTTATTTCCTTCATGTAAAACCCTAGACTTTTTAATCCTATTAAACTTTTTATCTGTAATAAATGTATTAATATTCTTAAAGTTTCTTCTTATCGATCTTATTTGATTGCTTTCAGATGATGTAAAATTTCCTGCTGAATATACATCAATTTTTTTACAAAATTCTGAAAGATTTTTTGCTATTGCTAATACACCACCAGTATAAGTTTCTTTATATTTATATTTGACTGCAGTAATATTTTCTTTTGAAGGTTTTTCCATTTCTTCTGAGAAGATATATTCATCAAATATTACCTCGCCGATAATAGCAATTTTCATATCTGATATATTTTTCAAAGATGAGAGACAATCTTCTCTAAATTTATTGATGTTTAAATTTAATTTTTTAACATCATCTAATATTAAATCAGGTTTAAAGAAACTATTAATTATATTGGATGAGGAAAATTGTATTTCATCAGTAAATATCAACTGACCATTATTTTTTTCAACCGCTTTTTTTTCTTTTAAAATATTTTTTGTGATATCAGATTTAAAATTTTTATAATCTTGACCCTTAACATAAAAATTTGGCTTCAATTTTGAAATAACATTTACAGCATTCTCTGAATTACTTAAGACCACGTAATCAACCATGTCGAGAGAAGCAACCATTTCAGATCTGATGTTCTGATTAAAAAATGGTCTTGATGGTCCTTTTTTTACAAACTTATCAGTTGTAATAGATACTACTAATATGTCCGCATACGATTTTGCTACTTCAAAATATCTTTTATGGCCAATGTGCAATACGTCAAACACTCCATGAGATAAAGCAACTTTTTGTTTTCTTGATGTTAAAATTGACATCAATTTTTCAATTGAAATAATCTTTTTATTTTGCATAAAATAATTTTTTTTTAGCTTATAATAGACACTTGATTTAAAAGATATTAATTTATTATATTAAAATAATTATTAATTAACATAAAAAACTTAGCAAAAACAAATTTTATTTATAGTTTCGTGAAAGATAACAAAATATTAATTACTGGTGGCGGAGGTTTTATTGGATCCAATTTTACCAAATATTTTTCTCAAAAAAATCAAGTGGTTTCTATTTTTTTTTCGAAAAAACTCAAAAAAATAAACAAAGAAATTATATATAAAAAAATAGATTTGAGAAAAAAATTTAAAATAGATAATAACGTTAAAATATTAATTCATTGTGCATCAATTACACCAGCAAGACATACTCAGCAAAAATGCTATAAAGATAATAACAAAATTAATAAAAACCTTATCTCAGCAATTAAAAAATCAAAAATAAAAAAAATAGTTTTTCTTTCTAGTATTTCTGTTTATGACAAAAAAAAATTAAAAATATTAAGAGAAAATACTCAAATTAAAACAAATGAACTATACGGTAAATCTAAAATAGATATGGAAAATAGGTTAAAAAAGTTATCAAACAAAAAATTGCAAATAATCATCTTGAGACTTTCATCGGTAGTTGGAAATGGATCTCATGGTAACTTTTTAAGCTCTATAATAAAATCATTATCTAGTAAACAGCCAAAAATTTTATTTTACAATAAAAATAAGTTTTTCAATTCTTGTATACATATTAAAAATTTATCAGTGATTATAAATAAAATGCTTAAAATTCAATTTTCTAAAAGCTTTATTATATTTAATATTTGCTCATCTCAGCCTTTAAAAATATTTCAAATAATTAATTTATTTGTTAGCAGTTTAAAGCTAAAAAAACTTATTCATTACTCTAAAGAAGGAAGGCCTCACTATTTAGTGAGGTCAACAAATTTAAAGAAATACAATATTAAGATAAAAAGCACTAAATCAAATATTTTAAAGTATTTAAGAGATCTGAAAAGTAATTAAACAAAATTAATTTTTTCAAATTTTTTTGCAATTTTTTTTTCTTCTAGATTTAGTTTTAATTTAACATCAGTAAAAAATTGATTATTATATATTATAAAATTTTCAACTTTCTCAACATCTTTCTTACTTTTAAATGTCATTTCATCTAAAATAAAATAAATCGGTTTTTTATTTTTAATAGTCTCTCTGTAAATTTGTTTTCTAATATTATAATCCTCAGGAAGATAAAATGAAGATAACATAACTATACCTGAAACTTTAGTTTCTTTAGATATCAAAGTTCTTAATGTTACAGGAAATTTGGCATGAAGTATTTCGGTTGGTGAAAGATAAAATATACCATTAAGTTTTTTATTAATATAATCCTTCATCATCACATTTTGAATTGAAGATGGATAAAGAACACCGTTAAGATTTTTCAGATTAATATAGCCAGCAAATTTTTTTTTCATTCTTTATTCTTCAAAACTTTTGATGTAATTAAATCCTAATTTAGTTAATGATTTTACCTCTAAAGGTCTGTAAAAATTTGGAATATTTCTATGAGATTTTTTTAAAACATCATAAGGGGCTAATAAACTTTTAAATCTACAATTTAATGAAAATCTTGTTTCATTAGTATCATTAACTGTATTGCCATGAAGAATTAGTGGTGAAAAAATAACTAATTCACCATATTTAACCTTTAAAAACCAAAAGTTTTTTTTATTTTTTTTGTAAAGTTGCTTTATTGTATGTTTGTTTTTAGTCAAAATTTCTTTATTTATTTTTTTACTTATAGAGGGTTTAGTAAAAAACATTGATTTAGTATTTGATACATTGACTAAAGGAGTCCATGCAACAACTTGGAATGGGCTTTCGCCTGCATATGCATCTGAGTGCATGTCAAGAAGTGAATCAGGATCTTTAGGCATCTGAATTGATAGATTTATCAATTTTTGCATTGCCAATTCATTTCCAACCAAATCAAATAAAAAAGGTTTAGCGGCTTGATAATACAAATTTTGAAAGTTTTTATCTCTATTCAGTTGATGATAAGTTTGAAATCTGATTTCATTTAAATCTTTTTTGTTTACAAATTTATGAAGACTATTTAAAAATTTTTCAACTTCTAAAGATTTAAACTTAATTTTCTTCAGTTTTAAACTCTTAGTTAGAGCTTTAAAAACTTTATGTCTAATTTGATTTAGTATTTTTTGATCTGGTTTGACAATTATATAACCATTTTTTTCAAAAAATTTTTCCATAATGCCAGTTTATAACTTACTTAATTAAAATTTGTTAATTCTTTATTAAAATAATTTCTCAATAAAACTTTAATTATTTAAAAAAGTATTCATTACATTAAATGTTCTCCACCATCAATATACATATTTAATCCTGTCAAATTTTGAGCGTCAGAACTTATAAGGAATTTGATCGAATTCGCTACATCCTTAGCTGATAACATTTTTTGAATTGGTGTTCTTAATAAATGCTTTTTTTTTATGATTTTACCAACTTTATTAATATTATAGAAATTTAAATTTTCTTTTTTTAAAATCTTATTGGTTGAAACCATATTAACTCTAATTTTTTTTTTGCCTAATGAATAAGCTAAATATTTTGTAATACCTAAAATTCCATATCTGATAGAATGATAATGTGCACCCTGATCCAGGGCAACTTTATCTGTACATATTGATCCTATAAATACTATTGATCCATTTTTTGTAAAAGATTTTTTTAAACTTTCAATTATATGTAAAGGTGAAGAGATCATTAATTTATATTCATCTAAATTATCATTTCCTCTATACCTTTGAGAAAAAACCATATTTTCTATTTTAAAATTTTTAAGTTTTTTTATTAGTTTATTAAGACTTTTGATATCAAGAAGATCACATTGGATATTATTTGAGGATGACTTTGATCTATTTATAGTAATAAGTTTTTTATTTTTAAAAATTTTCTTAATTTCTAATCCAATACCTCTGTTACCTCCAAATAATAAATTTATTTTTTTCATGTTAATTGGTTTTTCATATTTCGATTGATATTAATAACACAATTTATATAAGAATGACCATGAAAATATTTTCGGAGAACAAAAATTGTAATTGTTGCTCAAATAAAGTTTTTGAAGAAATATTTAAAATCAACAACATGCCGCTAAGAACAGCTAATAATTTCAGTAATAAAAATGTTAAAAATCATAAAAAAATATCTCTTACTTTTTTATTCTGTAAAAAATGCAAAAATATGCAACTAAAGGAAAATGTAAATCCCCAAATTCTATATAATAATTTTTCATATAAAACAAGTTCGAGCTTAGGATTAGTAAAACATTTTAACTTACTTGCAAAAAAAAAATTTAAAGATTTGAATATTAAGAAAGACGATTTGATAATTGATATTGGGAGTAATGATGGATCATTTCTTGAATATTTTAAAAAAAAGGGTGCAAAAGTTTTAGGTATAGAACCATCAAAGAAAATTTCTTTGGTTGCAAATAGAAAAGGAATTAAAACTTTATGTAAATATTTTAATAAAAAAAGCTCTATGGAAATCAAAAAAGAATATGGAAATGCTAGATTAATAAGTTGTTTTAATACTTTTGCAAATATTGAGAATATTCAAAACTTTTTGATTGGATTTAAAAATATTATGAGTCATAAAACAGTGGGTATTATTGAAACACAATATGGTCTAGATGTAATTAAAAAAAGTTTAATAGATACAATCTACCATGAGCATATTAACTATTTTACGAAGAAATCATTAAACATTCTATTTCAAAAAAATGGGCTTGAGATTTTCAAATTTAATGTATTTGGAAATAAAGGAGGTTCTTTAAGAATTTTTTTTAGATTAATGAAAAATAAAACAATCACGAAACAAAATGTTCAAAGAGAATTGGATGCCGAGTCAAAAAAAATTAACCTGAAAGAGATAAGAAATTTTAAAAAAAAAATTAATGAAAATAAAAGAAGTTTAAAAAGTTTTTTACTTAGTCAAAAATTTCATAAAATATCAGGATTTGGCGCATCTGTAGGAACATCTACTTTAATCAGATTTTTTGAATTAGAAAATTTTATTGACGTAATTTATGATGATAATCCACAAGTTGACTATCTTAATTTTGGAATAAACAAAATTAAAGTTTTAAATTCTAAAAAAATGTATAATCAAAATAGAAATAAATTGATAATTTTATTTGCTTACAGATATTTAAAAAATATAAAAAAAACACATGAGAATTTTACGAAAAAAAATGGTATTTTTTTATCTCCATTACCTAAATTTAAATTACATCAGTAAATAATGAAATTTAAACTCCATCATATATCTATCTATTCAAACAACATAATTAAAATAAAAAACTTTTATTACAATTTGTTTAAATTTAAAAATGTTCATACTTTTAAAGATAAAAAAGGAAAAATTTATGGCTATTTTCTTTATATTAATAAAAGCAATTTTATAGAAATATTGAACGCCCAAAAAAAAATCAAAAAAAAAAATATTAATTTCCATTTTTGTCTTATTTTACAGAAAAATTTTTATGTATTTTACGAAAAATGTAAAAAAAGAGGAATTTTATTGGAAGATGAACTACCACGAAGAGGAAGAACTGACAAAGTGCTACATTTTAAAATAATTGATCCAGACGGAAATATTTGTGAAATTCATTTGAATGATAAATTAAATAAACTATATAGATACAACTAAAATAAACTTAATTATATAACATTGAAAAAAGTATTGATCATTGGTGGTGGAATGGCTGGCTGTTGTGCTGCACATCAGTTTTCATTAATGAAAAAAAATTTTGAAGTTACAATTATTGAAGCTTCTAATATTTTAGGTGCAGGAGTAAGAACTAATTGGTGGGGTGGACATCCGTACACTTATGGTCCAAGACATTTTTTAACTCCACATCAACATGTGTTTGACTATTTTAATAAATACGTGCCTTTAAGATTATGTGCTGATCATCAAGCTCTAACATATGTTGAGAGAGATGGAAATTTTTACAATTTTCCTATCCACAAGGACGATATAAATTTAATGCCAGACAAAGAAAAAATTCTAAAAGAGTTGAGTGGAGCTTCTAAAGATAAAATTCAAGACTCAAAAAACTTGGAGGAATATTGGACAAACTCAGTAGGACGAACACTTTATGAAAAGTTTGTAGAGTCCTATAATAAAAAAATGTGGTTGATAGATGATAACAAGCTGCATGATACTTTTAAGTGGTCTGCAAAAGGAGTAGCACTTAAAGAAGGTAAAACAAGAGCATTTTGGAGTGAGTGGATTTCTGCCTATCCATACGCTGATAATGGTTATGATGACTACTTTTCTATTTCAACTTCTGAAGCCAACATACTCTTCAATACAAAAATTGAAAAATTTGATATTCAAAAAAAGAAAGTTTTTTTTAATAATGATTGGCACTCATATGATATAATTATTAATACAATTTCTCCAGATCTTTTGTTCAAACAATGTTATGGTGAGCTTCCTTATGTAGGTCTTGATTTGCAATTGATCGTTTTACCTATGGAGTATTGTTTTCCAGAGAGTGTATATTTTCTTTATTACGCTAACAAAGAGCCATTTAAGAGACTTGTGGAATATAAAAAATTTACCAAACATAAATCAAAAACAACTCTTTTAGGTATGGAAACTCCTTCGATGAATGGAAAACACTACCCGTTGCCAATAAAATCCCATAAAGCTCTAGCAAAAAAATACTTCGATTTAATGCCAGAAAATGTTTATACTATGGGGAGAGCTGGATGTTATGATTATGGAATAGATATTGACGATTGTATTCTACAAGGTTTAGAACTTAATGATAAAATTTAGAATTTAATATGCAAGATAATGTATCACAAATGAAATATGAAGCGCAGTTTCCTTTGGAAAGCATAAGTACTGATCTTTTCAAAGAATTTAAACTAAAAGGTGTTTCAATTTTTGGGACAGGAAATTATGGGGCAATAGTGCTAAGCACTTTGAAAGAAAAAGGTATCAAAGTAAATTACTTTATTGATAACAATTTTGAGAGTATTGGTAAAAAATTTCAGGACGTTTTAATTATATCTGCTAAAGAATTGAAGGAGAAATATTACGACCAAAATGTAATAATTGCATCCTTAAACCATAGATACCTAAAACGCCAGTTAGACGACTTAGGTTTCAAAAATTACTTTGATGTAGATTTTTTATTTAATGATATTTATTTTGATAAAATTGTGGGAAATACTTGGAATAATGAGAGAATATTAAAGCAATTAGATTTATTAAATTTTTCGTTGAATGCTTCTAGATCATCCAAAAATTTAAATTTAAATAGTCTAGATATTGTTTTAACTGAAAAATGTTCACTAAAGTGTAAAGATTGCTCAAATTTAATGCAATATTATGAAAAACCAATTGATAATGAATTTGATGATATAATTTTCTCGATTGAGAATTTTTTTGAAAATATAGATTATTGTTATGAGATAAGATTAATTGGTGGAGAGCCACTTCTATATAAAAAAATAGACAAAGTAATAGAAAAACTAATGACGCACTCCAAAAAATTTGGGAAAATTATTATCTATACTAATGGAACAATAGTTCCAAAAGGTGATAGAATTAATGCTTTTAAAAATAATAAAATTCAGTTTAGTATTTCAAATTATGGTGAAATTTCTAGAAATGTGAAAAAATTAGAGGAAAAATTAGCAGAAAACAAAATTAGTTTTATTAGTGAACGAGTTACTAAATGGCAGAATTGTGCAATAATAAGAAAATTTGAAAGATCAGAGAAAATAAATAAAGAAATTTTTGGTAATTGTTGTGTGAATGAAACACTAACTCTTTTACACGGTAGATTATATTTGTGTCCCTTTTCAGCTCATATAGAAAATTTGAAGGTAATTAAAAAACAAGAGGGTGAAAGTATTTATTTAGCAAATGGAGATGAAAAACTTAGATCTAAAATAAGAGCACTTTATTTTGGCAAAAAGTTTCTTAATGCATGTAATTTTTGTAATGGAAGAGATCATAATGTAGAGTCAATTCCTGCTGCTGAACAAACAAAACAACCTTTGTCATTTCCAAAGTATTAAAAAACAATTCTTTCAACAATTGGATCTATTAACTTAGATTTTTCAATCCTATTTTTAATATTTGCAAATTTTTTCAAATCTTTAATACATACAAAAAAAATTGGTTGTTTTTTTTTTGAAAAATTAACAGAATTAAAATTTTTAATCTTATTTGCAAATTTATAATTTTTTTCGATTCTTGTATTATCATCTATAAGATTTTTTATTTTACATCTATCTTTAATCAATTCGTGAAACCCCATCCCATAAATGTCAGCACAATAAATAAAAAAATCCAAATTTTTTGAATTTAAATCATATCTTTTGAGACTTAAAAAAATTTTATTTTTAAAAGACTCCAGTTTTCTTTTAAATAATTTTACATTGATTTTTTCTTTTGTTAAGTTTCTTAAAATTACACTTTTTTTTTTTTTATTTGCTAAAATAAAATTCAAAAATGATAAAATTTGCACAGAGTGAGTTTTAAATCTTAAATAAGTCATTAAATCATTTTTATTAGATTTAATTGTGTTCAAATATTTTACTACCAGTGCATAAGATACGCATGCCAAGTTGCCTATTTTTTGACTGATCCCAAAAGCATTATAGTTGTGTTTTATGTGAAGATTATTATTTAGATATAAATATTTCGAATATTTAAATATTTTTAAAATAAAACATTGATCTTCTCCTATATGAATTCTTGGAAAAAAAATATTATTTTTTATCAAAAAATTTCTATTTACAACTAATTTCCAAACCTCATCAATATGAATATTTTGATCCATGCTTTTATTTATAAAGTCATTGGTGGTTACATAATTCGACTTAAATAATTTAAATAAGTAATTATTATTGTATGGAGGTTTATTTCTTAAAGAATTATTAATTATTGCTTTTAAATTTTTGTTATCATTAACTATTTTTGAAAGAAATGATAATGAGCCCGGTAAGATAATATCATCACTATCTAAGAATATTAAAAATTTGCCTTTAGAATTTTTTATACCTATGTTTCTACAAAACCCAGGTCCAGTATTTGTTTTAGTTTTAAAAATCTTAATTTTCTTAAAAAATTTTGAAATATTCGCTACAGTGTTATCAGTTGAAGTATCATCAATTACTAAAATTTCATAATTAAAATTATATTTATAATTTGTAATACTGCTCAAACACTTTTTTATATATTTTGATGAATTATAAGTTGGGATTATTATTGAAAAAAGTATGTTTTTCATTGTCAAATTTATTATAATTAAATAATTTTTTAATTTAAACTAAATTTCGACAAATTATCGATACTGATAAATTATTATAAACTAAATAATTATAATATTTTGAGCCCAGATGAAGAATTTAAAAAATAAATTGCACCTAAATCAAAAACAAACATTGATTATATCAATTGAATTTTAATTTTTAAAAAAAATAAAATAGAATGTTAAAAAGCATTTTGCTTTTCAGTTAATTAATATCTTTAAAAATTTTTTTCAGTGCATAAATCAAGCCAATTGAGCTATTAGTACTGGTCAGCTGCACGCATTGCTGCGCTTCCACA
>MDSV01040966.1_pt1 | contig 43250 bp, 24 predicted proteins | sample 810851 | NCBI WGS metagenome assembly MDSV01 (sample SAMN05326640, study PRJNA326480) | marine metagenome | isolation source: seawater | place: Atlantic Ocean: North East | collected 2012
CCTCCGCCAGCGCAGCCTCGAGCCGCGCCGTCTCCGCCTCCGCCTCGCCGCGGCGCCGCTGCGCGTCGACGACGCCGGCGTTCTGGTCCGCCAGCGCGGCACGCAGACGCTCGACGCGCGCGCGCCGCTCGGCGAGCGCGAGGAGCGCGCCCTCGCGCGTGCGCATGCGCCGCGCGTCGCGGCTGGCGGCGTCGCCCGTGAGCGCGATGCGGCGCTTGAGGTCAACCTCCCTGGTGTCCGCGGACTGCGCGCACTCGGCCGCGACCTCGCGCGAGTCGCGCAGGGACCGCTGCATCTTCTCCAGCGACGCCTTGGCGACGCGCAGCGAGGCGGCGACGGCGCGCTCGGCGGCGAGCCGGCGCGCGGCGTGCTCCTCCTTGGCCGCCAGCTGGCACTGTTTCTTGAGCATCTTGCCCGCGTCGCGCAGCGCCGCGGCGTGCGCGGGGTCGCGCGACGCCGCCAGCCGGAGCAGCGGCGGCTGCGCCGCCTCAACCTCGCCGCGCAGCGACTCGATGTCGCCCGCCAAGGTCGCGAGGGACTCGTTGAGGAAGTCGTGCATGGGGTCCAGCGCCTCGATCGCGGGCGCGGTGAGGCAGACCAGCTCGAGCGCCTCCGCGACGGACGCGGGGGGGGGGCGCCGCACACCGACGTCGTGGCGAGGCTCTTGCGCCGCAGGTTCTTGGCGTCCATGAAGCTCACCTCGCAGGCGTGGAAAAACTCGCGCAGCTCCACCGGGCGCGCGGAGGCGGTGGCGTCCGGACCCAGCAGCGCCGCCAGGCTCTCCAGGGGCAAGCCGAGCGCGCCGAGCGCCAAGGCGTCGTTTTGCTTCTTTGCGCTCCTCAGCGCCGCGCGCTGGGACGCGCCGGGCGCGAAAGGCGACGCCAAGGAGGGACCCGAGGAGAACCCCGTCGGCTGCGTGTGCTCGCCGAACGCGCCGAACACCGGCTTGGGCGCCGAAGAGACGCCGAAGCGCGGTTGATTCCCGTACGCCGCGCCCGAGACGCGCCCACCGGCGATGGTGCCCGCTCCGGTGGGCGTGAACGCGGTACCGATGGCGCCGCCGATGGGGGGCAGCGGCGTCGGCGCGACCCACGCGTGCGCGGAGAGGCTCGGGCGCCCGATCGTGCGCCGCACGCTGTCCAGCACGGCGTCGCCGTGCTTGCGCCCCTTGAGCTTCTCCATCATGAGCAGCGTGTCCGGCCCCGGCGTGAACCCGTCGCCCTCCGACCCGGCGTCTGAAGCCGGCGTCGGGTTGGCGGGCGTCACCGTGCCCTCGCTGGAGTACGGCGAGGCGCCCGGTTGGGCGGCGCTCGACGCGGGCGTGCGCTTGAGCGCGGACGCGAAGCCGCCCGTGAGCGACCCCGCGAGCGACCCGAGCATACCATCCGGAATCGGGAGGACGGATCCCGTCGCGGTGTTCGTGTCCCCGCCCGCCGTCGCCGCCGCGTCGCTGGCGCTCGCCTCCGCGTCGCGCGCGTCGTTCTTCATCTTCGCCAGCGCGTCCAGCGTGTGCGTGCCCGGCTCGGAGAAGGCGTCCGAGGAGGGCGCGGGCGTCGGCTCGGTCGCCTCCCCGGCCGCGAAGAGCCGCTCGCGCGTGGTGAGCCCCTCCGAAGCCACCGACGCCGCCGCCGCCTCGGCGCCCGGGGGGACCTCGAACGAGTCGGACAGGTTCAGCTCCGCCGCCGCATCCTCCTCCGTCGCCGTCTCGGGAACGGAATCCGCCGCCGGCGACGGAAGCGCGTCTGCGGGGACGTCGGGCACGTCGTGCCGCACGCCGAGGGTCATGCGCCGCTTCTTGGCGAGTGACTTGCGCCCCGCGCCGGGCTCCGAGGACTCGGACTCGCGCAGCGCCGCGGAGAAGGCAAACTCCTCGGTGGTCTCCGGCTGGGGCGCCGGCGCCGAACCGGCGGGCGCGGGCGCCGTCTGGTTGTCGGCGGCGACGGCGGCGGCGAGCTCGGCGGCGAGGTTTGCGGCGACGTCCTCGGTGACGCTGCCCATGGGCAGGCCCTGCATCGAGGGGCTCTTCTCCGCGGACGCCGCCGCGACGGCGACTTCGTCGTCGTCGGCATCCGCCAGCGCCGACAAACCGGGAACCGCCGCGGTGATGTCGCCGCGCGCGACGGCGACGTCGCCGGAGCCTGCCTCGCCGGGCGCGTCAACCCCGAAATCGTCCTCGTCCTCATCCGCGAGCGCCGACAAGCCGGGAACAGCCGCGGTGATCGCGCCGGCGACGGCGTCGTCGTCGCCCGAAAAGCCGACGCCCGCCGAAGTCTCCGTCTCCGTCTCCTCATCCGCGCGCCCCGTCGGAGCCGCGGAATCCTCCTCTTCCTCCTCCTCCTCCTCCTCCTCGATGATCGCCTCCTCCGTGGGATCGCGCGCATCCTCCGCCGCCGCGCGCATGGCGTCGCGGTACTGCGCGGGGTCCATCGTGACCCGGCGCGGGAGGTGCGCGGTGAACATCGACCCGGGCGAGGGCACCACCGCCGGCGACGCGCTCGCGGCTCCACGCGAGGGCGACCGCGCGGCGCTGGAGGGCGCAGCGCTGGAGGGCGCGGCGCTAGAGGGCGCCGCGCCGCGAGAAGCGCTGGCGAGAGCACTCACCGGCGTCCCGAGGGGGATGAAGTCCGACGCGTTGGAGACGCGCGCCATGGCGTCCGAGGAGACGCGCGGCGCGGACGACGTATGGGCGTTCAGTCCCCGCGCGCCGTCGGGCGTGCTGACGTCGGCGGCGCCCTCTGCGGCGGCGGCCGACCCGAACGGGGACGGCGCCGCGGGGCTGTCACTCACGCCGAACGCCGCGAAGGGGTCCACCTTCGCTTTCGCGTCGACTTCTACGGGTGTCGCGAGAGCGTCGCCGTCTCCTCGAAGCTCCACCCCCGTCTCGCCGCCGGAGACGGGCGTCGCCGCCGGCGAGAACGCCGCCATCGCCGCCATCGCCGCCTCGGCGGCGGCGGATGCGGGCCCCGCGCCGAAGGGCGACGCCGGCGGCGGGGCTCCGCCCGGCGCCGGGCCGGGAGGGGGGCACGTCGCCGTCGTCGCCGGCGCCGGCGGCTTTGGCGGGACCGAGGCGTCTCGCGCGACCGTCGCGAGCGTCGAGGACTGCGCGAGGCGCGCGCCTCCGGTTTTCGCGCCGTCGTCCGCCGCCGCGCCCTGGCTGGGATCCGGAAACGCCTCGGCGTCGCGCTCATCCTTCTGGAACTCGCGCACGGACTCCAGCGCGGACTCCACCGCGAAGGAGACGCGCCTGGACGCGAGCGACTGCTTGCGCTTCTTCCTCGCCGCCTCGCTCAGCCGCCCCGCGCCGCCGGGCGACTTGCCGTCCACCTTGCTTACCTCGCTCAAGATGCTCCTGCGCCTGCGCTTGAGGATGGAGGAGGGCGTGGCGCTCGCGACGTTCTCCTTGGCCTCCGAGGCGATGGGCGTGGTCGCCGGCTTGGACGGCGTCGCCGCCGCGGGGGAGGGCAGCACGTTCTCCGCGTGCGCGTCCGCGGGGGGGGCGCCGCCGCTGTGCCGGGGCGAGCGCCGGCGGGGCAGCTCGGAGCCCGCCATGGCCGTTCGGTGCGTGAAAGCTCACCCGAGCGACCGCGATGGGATCAATGCGCTGGACGCCCCGCCTCGATGTCACGCCCTGAGACCTGCGCGCGGCGGTCCCCAGGCTTCGCGCGTGTACACGCGGAGAGTCGCGCGCCTGCGCGTCTCACACTCGGGACGCCGCTGCGTACAGCCGCTTCGCGCGAGTCGTAATGCGCGCGACGCGCACAGTCGTGACGCCTGGGCGTTTAAATCGAGTCGTTGGACGCATCGACAGCTGCCTTTCCAGCCTGATTCCCCTCGTCGCGGGGAACGTTTCCGTATGGTAATCAGTCTGGAAAAATCGAATTTCGTGTACCCGGGTGTACACGTGCTACGAACCTGAACCCGCCTTTCGCTTTTTCGGGACGCGAGCGACCGCGATTGCAGGATTGCGTCCGCCGAGATTTCGTGGAGCGGCGCCTCCGCCGCTCGCGTCGCGTGGTGCTTTCCTTTCGTGCCGAGCGCGAGCCGCTCGCACACGCGGCGCCGCAGCACACCCCGCCCCGACCGCGCGAGAGCGCGGCGCACGCGCGGTCGAGCACGTTCGGGCGGCGGGAGCGCGAGGGCTCGCGAAGGCTTCGAAGCGCCGCGGTGTGGGGTGGACACTCGCGCGAGATCGGTCGCGAGCTGGGCACGTCGTGGCCACGCTTTCGGCGGGTCTGGGGTCGTGCCTCTGCGCTTCTCTCTCTGCTTCTCTTCGCCGCTCCCGGTAGCGCGTATCCGACCCTCAGCTCGCGCGATGGCGAAGGGCAAGTCCAACCCCAAGACCGTCGAGCGGGTCAAGGGCATGACCAAGGCGATGCGCAACGAGATGGAGCGCGCGGAGGCGGAGGCGGCCGCGACCGAAGCGGCTGCGCGATCGGCGAAAGAGAGACGAAGAGGCCGACGCAAACAACGCGACGCGAGCTCGGAGGAGGACGACGAGGATGCGGGCGGTAACGCCGACGACGCCACGTCGACGACGACGCACCACAAACCCTCGAAAGGGAACCGATCGGTCCAGATCGGCGGGTTCGGGATCGGGTGCCGCGGCACCGGCAACGAGAAGGCGCGCCGGCTCAAGGAGGAGCACGACGAAAAAACAAAGAAGAAAAAGGCGGCGCGCGCGCGTTTGGCGGCGGAGCGCGCGGGGAGAGACAGAGACGGTGCCGTGACCCCCGCGAACGACCGAGGTTCGATCGGGGACGCGCTTTCGGACGACGAGAGCTGGCGCGTACGCAACCCCACGGTGAACAAGCGCGCGAACCGCGGGAAAAAGAAACGCAAGGACGACGCCTTTTCGGACGACGACGACGACGAAAAAGCGCTCGACGACGAAAGCGCGCATCGAGACGACGACGCGGCGGCGCTCGAGGACGACGAGACCACTTCCGACTGTTTACCCGTAGACGCGAGCGAAGGCACCGACGCGCCCTTCTCGGGAGGTGCGCTTCGGGGTGCGGCGCGCGCCGCCGCCGCGAGCGCGTTCGCGCTTCTCAGGGGGGACGACGACGAGGAGGACGACGACGAGGACGACGCGGAGGAGGAGGACGAGGACGGCGACGAGAAAAAGACGACCGTCTCGACGAAGCCCGCGGACGATCTGGACGAGCGCGCGGACGACGGCTCCGATGACCGGGCGGTGATCCGCGACGTTTCGGCCGACGACGCGAACGTCGGGGAACCCCGACCGGCCGAGCCGACCGATGGGATGTGTGGTCAAACAGTCGCACCCGCGCGCGAGGACCCCGACGACGCCGACGACGACTCTGCCTCCGCGGAGGCGCTTTCGGAGGCGCTCGCGTCGTCCTCCTCCGACTGGGAGACGGACGAGGAGAAGGACGCGGACGCCTCCGCGCGTCCCAACCCGTTCGCGTCTTTGTTCGACGCGCACGAGTCGGAGACGGTCATCGAGAACCTGGAGTACATGCGCCGGGCGCACGGGTTTGTGGTGCCGTACGCGGACTCGCTCGCCGACCCGGAGGGGTTCGTGAACTACCTGCGCCGGAAAATCGTGCGCCGGCGGCAGTGCGCGTTCTGCCACCGGCGCTTCGCGACGCTGGAGGGCGTGCGCGGCCACATGCGTGACGCCGGGCACGTGCGCGTGCGCTTCGAGCCCCCCGCGGTGTTCCGGGGCAACCCCTTGTTCGACGAAGCCGTCGCGCGCGCGAACGCCGACGGGTACCAGCCCGAGTACGCCGAGTTTTACGATTTCGGCGATTTCGGCGGAACGAGCGGCAGCGACGCCGGCGTTACACCCCACGGCGCCGGTACGGAGATTTTCGACGCTCGCCGCGTGGGCGGGGGCTTGGAGCTCGTCCTGCGAGACGAGACCGGCCGAACCAAGCAGCTCGGCCACCGCTCGTTCCGGCGGTACTACAAGCAGAAGTTCCGCAACGATTACGTGGCGCGCGGGAGCAAAGCGGATGAGCGGCGCGTTGCGGCGGCGGCGCCGGCGGCGAAGTTGGCGGAGCGCGAGCGGAATAAGCAAACCAACGCGATCGCGACGCGGTCGATGCGGGTCGCGCTCAGAGGCGCGTCGAAGGCGCTCGCGGCGCAGTTCACCACCAAGGCGGGGTTCGCGGACAACGCGGCCCGGCGCGCGATCGTGCACCACTGGGGCGCGGGGGGCGGCGGGAGTCACTACCACACCGCGGGGAGCAAGCAGTTCCTGAAGGGCGTGCGCATCAAGGGCGTGGTGAGCCGGCACAGCAAGCAGGGCGCGAAGATGCAGGCTGCGCGCGTGCAGGCGGCGCGGAACAAGCAGAACCGGGGGAACGCCTCCGTCGCCGTGCTGCGTTCGGGAACCAGGAAGGGGTGATGATGAAGGAATTTTTTGCGCGTTTTTTTCGCTCGTCACTCGAAACGGCACCGCCGACCGCCGCCCCTTCTTTTCACGAAAAACCTCGGGTCGACGTGCGCTCGCGTCACTTCGCGGGTCGCGCGACCCGCGGCGTCGTTCGCGCGCCGCGATGGCGCCGGTGATGCCTGACACAGCGTGGGTGCTGGCGAGCGACCCGGAGGCGTGGGAGACGCACGCGCGCGCGTGTTTCGCGGCGTCCGTGGACGGCGAGTGTCCCTTGGACGTGACGAAGAAGAACATCCTGAACTACTCGCAGGGAAGCTTCTCGCTGATCGAGGCTGACCTCCGCGCGACGCTTCCGGCGGACCTGGCGGCGGCGGTGACAGACGCGCTGGTTCGCGAAGGGCTCACCGAGGCGTTCGACCTGCGACGAAACTTGGTTTCCCTGAAGAAGGTGCTCCTGCACTGCTGGCACGCCGCGGACCCGCTCGAGCACGAGCTGCGGCGGATGGCCACCTTCTGGCGCGACGACATGAACTTCGAAAACGGATTCGTACTCGTCGAGCGATACCGCGAGGTGTGCGTCGCGCACATGCGGTGCAAGGGCGCGTCGCACGCGGCATACGACGGGCGCGTGATAACGAAGCAGATATGCTGCGTCCCCAGGCACCCGGACGCGCCCAGGCCCGCGAGGCTGGTACAGATGCCGACGAGCCTGACCACGCGGAGCTGGCTGAAACAGGCGCGCGACGCGCTGCGCGCCACCGACGGCGGCGACGGCGGCGGCGATGGCGTCCCCCGGGACGCTGTCGTCCCGGGGGACGTCGGCGGCGGGGACGGCGTCCCGGAGGACGTCGGGGTCTTCGGGCTCTCGGGAAACGACGGCGTCGAAGAGGGACATAAAACGCCGGCGCGTGAGGCGCTGGACACGTTCCTCGCTCGCGTCGCGCGCCGCCTGACGCGAGAGCGCGACGTTTTTTTGCCCGAGCACGTCGCGACGCACCTCGAGCGCGTTCTTATCGCGCGCGGCGGCGCGAAGGCACTCGCGATTCACCGCGAGACGGAGTCGTACGCGGCGCTTCTGGACGAGACCGCGGGGTCGTTCGAAGGCGTCTGCGCGCTTCTCGAGGCGCGGACTCGGTCCGTGGAGACCGTGCTCCGCGAAGACGTCGGCGCGTCGCTCGGCGGAGAAGAAGTGTCGTCTGTTGTTTTCGAGTCGGAACGAAAAGAAGGAACGTCGCCGCCGAAATCGCAATCGCAATCGCGACGCTTCCGGAAGCGCGGCGTGGACTACGACGAGACCGCCGTTTCGAACCTGCGCGTCGCGAACGCGCACGACCGTCTGCGCGGGCTTCTGCGCGGGTGCGCGCCCGCCACGAGGGACCTCGCGCGGGCAGTCGCCGACATCGTGAAACGCCCGTCGCGGCGTCTGTTCGCGGCGGGCGACCACGGCGGCGCGGACTTCTTCCCCGCCGAGTTCAGGCTCGGAACGCGCATCGCGCGGCACAGGGCGACTGTCGCGAAGTGGCGGCCGGTGATGTTCGCCGAGCTCGACGCCATGGTCCCCGGCGCGAGCGCGGGGGTGCTTTCGGGCTCGGGCGACGACGAGGCGGTCCCCGGGGCGGACGGCTCGGAACCCGCGTCGACGAACGAAATTTCGACGGACGGAGACGAAAACGCGACGTGGCCGCCGGACGCGGCGCGCGCGCCCGCGCTGGCGTACCTGCGCGGGAAGCAAAAGTGCGGCGCGTGCGGCGGCGCCTTCGGCGGGCTCTGGGTCCAGCGAGGCACGTGTTTCCGGTGCGACGCGATCGCCAGGCGCGCGGGCGTGTGTCCCAAGTCGCGCGATGGCAAAAACAAAAAGAAACCGTGTCCGCCTTCGGCGTGGTGTCCGCACCGCCGGCGGTGCCTCGCGTGCGAGGCGCTCTCCTTCTCCGGGTGCGCGGCGTGCGGCGTGACGCGCGGCGACGGCGAGGACGTGGCGCTCATGGCAGAGAGCGTTCCCGATCTTCTCTGCGTGTTCCTGGACTTCGACCGCACGCTGTGCGCCACGAAGCAGGGCGCGTCGCCCAGGCTCGGCGCGCGAGCGACGGACTCCGTTCGCGACGACGACGACTCGGCGAAACCGGAGGACTCTGCTCGCGCCGGCGGTTCCAAAGGTTCCAAAAAAACCGGCGGAAAAGACGCGTCTGATACGACGTGCTTCGCCGAGTTCGACCGCGCGTTGATGTCCGTGGCGACGTCGCACCGCGAGACGCACGTCGTGACGCGCAACGCGCACGTGGACGACATCGCGGCGTTTTTGGCCCGCCGCGGCGTGCGCGACGCGGAGCGCAAGGTGCACCGCGCGGCGCGAGGGGAGAGCAAAGCGACGGCGATACGCGCGGTCCTGCGGGCCGCGGCGGCGCGACGTCCCGAACTCGCCGAGCCTCCCCGCCGCGCGGTTTCCATCTTCGTGGACGATAGCATCGCCGAGCTCATGGACGAGGAGGTGGCGGCGATCCCGGGGCTATCGCGCGTGCTGTTCAGCCGCGTCGTGGCGTGAACCGAAAATACGAGTCGTTTTTTTAACGCTGACGACGTCCGTTGCGCGTGTTATGAAAAAGCTGACGATCGTGGAGTCCCCTCATCGTCAGGCGAACTCCTGTTTGTTCCCCCTCCTTTCGAGCCCGCGGCAGTGCGAGACGCGCGAGATGGCGTCGATGGCGTCGCAGTCGCTCGCCGTGCCCGCGGCGACGCGCGCGGCGTCGCGGCGCGCGCGCGGGACCGCGTCCAGGCTGAGGGGAAACACCCGCGGTTTCGGCGCGCACGAGACTCAGCATCGTTTTTCGAACGTTCGCGCGTCGGGACCGCGGCGGCGGACCGACTCCCGCGCGGCCGTCTCCGCGGTCGCGGGCCTGTTCGGTCGCGGCGCGTCTCCCGACACGGCGTCCCTGTCCGCGATCGAGGCGGAGATCGACGCGGCGGCGCCCGCGTCGAGCACCGCGGGCACCACGCAGCTCTCGCTGGCGGATGCGGTGTGGAAAGTGAGCCGGGAGACCCCTCTGAGCCTTCGCGACCGCGCGGCGTGCGCGGTGGCTGCGGAGGCGACGCAGGCGCTGTGCGACACCGGCCTGGACGGCGCCGGTCTCTCGGTGACCCTCGGAATCCTCGAGGCGCTCAGGCGCAACGGCATCATCGACGGGTTCGCGGCAGATGATGACCCAGAAAAAAAAAAACCAAACAGAACCATCATCGCGCGCGCGGGGTACCGCGCCGGCGACGTCGCCGCGGACGGCGAGCCTGGCCGCACGCCCGTGCCGCACGCCTGGCTCGAGCTCGAGGGGCGCGTGCTTGACGTCTGCGCGGACGGGCTGGCGCTGTGCGAAGCCGCGCGGCGAGCCTCGGTGGACTACTCCGACGTTGACGCCATGCGCGCGCGCTTCGGCGGCGACGCGCTGCGGCTGGGGGGGCACGTCCCGGAGGCGAGGCCGCCGTTGACGGTGCTGAACGTGCCTGTTCCGGTGGGGGGCACGCGCACGAAAACCGTGCCCGTGCGGCTCACCCTCAGAGACCCGCCCGCGTCGGTGCCAGGCGCGGCGCGCGCCACGCGCGTCGTCGCCGAGTACCGCGCCGCGCTGCGCGCGTGCGCAGGCACCGGCCCGGACGCCGCCTCCGCCGAGAGAGCCGTGCAGGAGCTGGTGGACGAGATGCCCCGCGAGGTCAAGGCGGTGTTCGACCGCGTCGCGGGCGTGCGGCTGGACGTGGTGGGGGACGAGAAGGCGCGCGTCTCCAGGCTGCGCGAGGCGTAGAATTTTAGGCGATTGCATAAAATAACCGGCGTACTTAGAGACTACCTGCGTTGTAGACGTCATAGTCGCGTATCGTAGTACCTTGATACAATCTGCTCGCGGCGTTATATACGCATCACGAGACGGTGACCAAAAGTTCCTTCTCCTCTCGTTGGACCGTCGTTTCGGCTCGGGAGCCGGCGTCTTTCTCCGCGAGCGCGCGCGCGGTGGCGTCTCCGGTTTGCTCCTCGTGCTCGAAGTCGGCGTCGGTGAGCCCGTAGCAGTTCTCCAAAGCAAACGTCCCGTTTTTTACGCGCACGACGTGCGTGGGGTCGAGGGACTCGCAGAACGCCTTGTTGTGGCTCACGGCGAACAAACACCCGTCCCAACCCTGCAGGCCGTCCGTCAGCGCCCGCACCGCGCCGACGTCCAGGTGGTTGCTGGGCTCGTCCAGCAGCAGGCAGTTCCGCGGCTGCAGCACAAACGCCGCCAGGGCGACGCGCGCCTTCTCTCCGCCGGACAGCGAGCCGATTTTGCGCAGAGCCATGGTGCCCGTGATGCCGAGCGCGCCGAGCGCGGCGCGCCCCTTCTCCTCGCGCATCAGCGGGTCGTCCTGCCTGGCGACGTCCATGACGTACTCCAGGCAACTCGAGTCCTTCGGCAGGTACTGCGCGAGGTCCTGCGAAAACACGCCCAGCTTGACGCGCTCGTCGCATACCTCGCGCTCGCCGGCGACCAGCGCCATCGTGCCGGCGATGGACTTGAGCAGGGTGCTCTTGCCGGCGCCGTTGGGGCCGAGCACCACCACGCGCATCTCCCGGGACAGCGTCAGGCTCCCGCTCAGGATCGGGTTCTCGGGTGTGTACCCGAGCTTCGCGTTTTTCAACATCAGCTGGTCCTGGTTGGAGGGCGGCGGCTTCGCCAGGCGCAGGTTCACGGCGCTGGCGTCGCCGGCGGCGCCGTCGGAAACCGTCGCCGTCGCCGCGCTCACCGTCTTGAGCATCTCCTTCTGCAGCTTCTCCAGCAGCTTGGCGCGCGACTGCGCCTGCGTGGACTTGGAGGCGTTCGCGGAGAAGCGCCGGATGAAGTCCTTCAAGTCCGCCTCCTCGGCGAGCTGCTTCTCGTACAGAGCCTTGGCGACGGCGATTCGCTCGTCGCGCGCCGCGAGGAAATCGCTAAAGTTCCCCGCGTACCAGTGCAGCCCGCGCCCGCGCACCTCCGCCACGTGGTCGCAGGCGCCGTCCATGAGCTCTTGCTCGTGCGAGACGATGACCGTCGTGCACGGCGAGTCCTTGATCCAGCGCGCGAGCCAGCTCTTCGCGGCCTCGTCCAGGTGGTTGGTGGGCTCGTCCAGCAGCAGCAGGCCGGAATCGCCCGACCCGGCAGGGCTGAGTAACAGGCGCGCCAGCGCGACGCGCATCTGCCAGCCCCCCGACAAGTCGTCGCACTTCGCGTCCCACTGCGTGCGCGCGAATCCGAGACCGTCCAGCACGTTGCTGATTCGCTTCTCAGCCTCGTACCCGCCCGCCATGTCGAACTCCGCGAGCGCGTCCATCAGGGTGTCGGCGTTGCGACAGGCTTCCTCCTCGTCCGCGCTCGCCGCCGCGCCGCAGCGCGCCTCCGCCTCGCGAAGCGCCTTCTCGGCGGCGTTCACGCGGTCCATGCGCGAGCGCGCCTCCTGGTACACCGTGAGCTGCGAGCCGGAGACCGCGGTCTGCTCGAAGTACCCCACGTCGAGTTCGCGCGAAATGGCCAACTCGCCGTCCTGCAGCGACCGCTTGCCGGCGATGCACTTCAGAAGCGTGCTCTTGCCGCAGCCGTTGCCGCCGACGAGCGCGACTTTCTGGCCGGGCATGACGAGCACGGACGCGTTGCTCAGCAGGTCGACGTCGCCCACGGAGAGCATGGCGTCGGAGATCTTGATGGACGCGCCGCTCGTATCGCCGTAAGGGATGGCATTGTCGCCGTCGTACCCGAGGCCGCCGTAGTTCTCCGCGGAAGCCGCGGCGGGCGCCTCGGCCGCGGCCGAGGCGACCGCGGATCCGCCGTTCTCCGAAACGTCGACGTCACCGTCGACCGGCGGCCGCTGCGCCACCTTGTTTTTTAGCGCCGCGGACTTCTTGCGCGCCTTCTTTCCGCCCGCGGAGACGCGCACGTCGCGCGCGACGGACCGCGGGAGTCGCAGCGAGCACACAGCGGCGGACATCGCGAGGGTTGAGGCGGAGCGTGCGACGATGCGGCGCGTGTGGCTCTGGGGCGGAGCTCATTCTTATCTCGGAAAACGGTGGCGGTTCCGGCGTTTCGTCGTGTTCGCGCGGAAATGCCGAAAACGGGAGGCGCTCAGCGCTCGGAGGGCGCGCAGGGGAGCCAAGGCGGGGAGAAATGACCCGTCTCGAGAGAAAACATTTGCGTCACTCGACCGAACGCGTTTTTTCTGCTTGCCAAAAAAAAAACCTTGCCAAACGACGGCGGGGGAAGATGGAAACAGGTGCTCTCGTGGCGAGCTGAGACCAAGCTGCGTGCGCTGCGACTGTGCTTGGTTCCTTTCACATCACGACGCAGCACTTCTTCTCGAACGGGTCATCGTCCTCCTCCTCCTCCTCCTCCTCCTCCTCCGCGGCTTCGAGGTCGACGTCCTCCGCCTCGCCGTTGGCGATGCGCTCGGCGGCGCGCGCGGCGGCGCGCGCCGCCTTCTTGGCGGCAGCCTCGGCAGCCTCCTCCTGCTCGATGAACCGGCGCCTCGCGCGGACATCCATTTTGTCCAGCTTCTCTTTCCGCGCCGCCGCCGCCGCCACAGCCTCCTCGGCGGCTTTCTCGGCGGCGTCCGCCTCGGCTTTTTCGCGCTCAAACGAGGCGCGCGCGGCGCGCTCGCACGCCTCCTCCTTGGATTGCGCGGCGACAGCGTCGTCCGCCTCTCGCTGTTCCTTCTCCCAGATCGAGCGTTTGTGCTCGACGATTTCGGCGAGGCTCTTCGCCGCCTTCGACCCGGCGCCCTCCTTTGCGACCTTACGAGCCAGCGCCCTCTGGGCCGCCTCCAGGTCCTTCTTGGCGGCGCGCGCCTCGTTCACCTCCTTCCGCACCGCGTTCAAAGCCTTCCCGACGCGCGCCTGCGCCTTCCGGAGCTCCACGCGCGCCGCCTCCGCCTCCGCGAGCTCCTTCTCGCGCGCCGCCAGCTGCTGCACGAGTTTCTTCTCGAGCGCCGCCTCGGCGTCGAAAATCTCCTGCGCGCGTTTCTTCTTCCGCGCCAGGCGCGCGCCGTCGGCGGCGCGCGCGAAATCGGCGCCGTCCCGAGCCGCGCGCGCCAGAGCCGCCACCTCCCGCAGCGTCGCCTTCTCCCTCGCGACGCGCTTGCGGTCGTCGCTGGAGATGTCGGGGGGCACGTGCGCGCCGGGGCTCGCGCCCGCCAGCAGGCACTCGCGCAGAAGAAGCTCGCCGCAGAGACCGGCGACGATGTCGCGCGCGCTCTCGTCCGCGTCCACCGCCGTGCCCAGCGTGACCAGCGCCTCGCGCGCGGCGCGCTTCTCCTTCTTGCTTTGCTTGTCGCGGCCGTGCAGGTGGTGGTACGCGAGCACGGGCAGCACGCCGCTCTCCGCGGCGATGAAGGCGTTGTCGGGGTTGTTCTTCACGAACGCGTGCGTGAAGGCGACGCACACCTGCGCGAACTTGGACGCGGGCGCCGCGCGCGCGAACGCGCGCCGCACCGGGTCCATCACCTTCTCGGACGCGAGCTCAGCCTGCCCCCAGTACTCGGTGTCCACCGCGAGGTTCACCAGGCACGACACCGCGGGCACCACCAGCGCCTCCGAGCTCTCCGAGTCGGGGTCGTACGCCTCGACGATGTCCCGCATCTTCGTCACCGCGCCCTCCTCGGTGAGCTGGCGCTTGGCGTCGCGCGAGTCGCGCGCCATGTGCATCACCGCGTGCACCGCCGCGAGCGAGAGACCGGCGTCGCAGCGCGGGTCCCCCACGAGCGATACCAGGAAGGGCAGAACGCCGGTGTCGCAGATGGCCTGGTCCGTCGCGTCCGTGTCCATCGCGAGCGTGCTCACGGCGTCCACGACGGTCCGGGTGATCACGGGCGCGACCCGAGCCCGCGTCGCCGCGTCCTTCTTGAAAAACGACGTCTTGGCGCGCGTTCCCTTCCCGCTCGTTTCGCCCGTCCCGAGCAGAGCCATGAGCGGCGGGATGCCGCCCGCGCGCATGAACGCCACCTTGTTCGGCACGGAGTCCACGCACAGCTCGTTCGCGGCGACCGCGGCGTGCTTCACGGAGAGCGGCACGTTATCCTCGTCGCCGACGGCGAGCGAACCGTCATCCGACCGCAGAAACGGCACCAGAGCGCGAAACGAATCCTCCGCCTCGCCGTTTTCGTCAAACGCGGCGCGCGTCGCGGGGTGGTCCGCGACGAGCGACAGGAGATGCACGGCGCGCGTACCCGCGGGGTCTAGGGTACCCTGCGATCGTCGCAGCTCGTTCACGATCTTCCCCACCCCACCCGCCTGCGCCACGGCTTCGCGCGACTTCGCGGCGGGCGAGAACGGGTCGTCCCCGGCCGCCGCCCCGGTGCAGCAGTTGATGAGCAGCACCACGGCGCGTTCGGCGAGCGACTCCGCGAAGACGTCCGCGTCCATCAGGCGACACACGGGGGCGATCCCGCCCGCGCGCACCACCCGGAGCCGCGCCGAGACCTCGCGGGTCAGGTCGATCAAGCAACGAAGCGCGTCGGCTGCGCACGGCTCGAGAGCGCGCGCCGCCGCCGCTGAATCGAACGCTCCGCCGGCGTCGTCGCCGGCGTCCCCGTCGGCGTCCAGAGCGCTCGAGTCATGCGGCGCGCGCTTCTGGTGCGCGTCGTCGTGCGCGTCCAGGAAGTCGAGCATGATGTCCACCAGCCCGGGCACGGCGTTGAGCTCGGCGACGCGAACGCGAGTGGCGCCGGATTCGGCCGAGCGAAGCACCTCGAGGAGCTCCGCGCACGCCTCGACGCGGGCTGACCACGGAGAGCGCGGGGGTCGGGGGAGGGGTCAGAGACGCGGAATCGAGTCGCGCGACGGGTCCATGGGCCACGCGACGCGTGAGCCCGTCGGAGCTCGGGGGAAACCCCGCCCGTGGATCGGTCGCGTTCGGGTCGAGCTCGTCGTCCTCGGTCGCGCATGCGACCGCGAGAAGGTTCGATTCCGACGGACGGATCGAATGCGACGCTGTTTCGCGATCGAGGGGGGTGAGGAGCGCGATCCCCGCGGGAGAGCGACTCGACGCACCTTCGTCGTCCCGCAGCCGAAGCACGAGGTCCTGCAGCGAGTCGACCATCTCGGCCGGCTCGCCCTCTTCCGCCATGACGCGCGCGTGGTCGCGCCGACGCGCCACCCGTTGTGGTCGGCGTCGGCCAAAAAATCCGGAAAAGTCCCGATTCGGAAGATGCCCCGAACATCGGGCAGTCCTCGGCGGCACCCGGCCACCAACGCGAGACCGGAGACCCGCGGTCGAGTTGTGCTTTTTGCGCCGCGCTCGCGGGCGTCACACGACACTCCATCTCTCGCCGCGGCGGTGTGCGACCGCGGCCCGCGGTTGGGCGCCCCTCACCGCCATGGCCTCCCTGTTTGAGCGCCAGCGCGCGGATGTGGAATCCCGCCTGGACGCCATCGTGCGCGGGGGCGAGCCCGTCACCTCGCGCCTGCTCGCCTCTCTGCAGGGCGCCCTCGGGCTGGACGGCTTGATCCTGGACGACGAGGGCGTTCCGCGCGACGCGCCCGGGTCGGACACCCGCGCGCTGGTGGAGCACGCGCTGTGTCGGCTGACGCAGCGGGTGATGCAGGAAGAGACGGAAGGCGGAGGCGAGGTCGGACCCGGTTCTTCCGCGCGAGACGACGACGACCGGAACGATGCTTCGGGAGAATCGGGATCGCGCCTCGATCGGTGCTTGGATCTGGCGCTGGCACTCTCCGAGACCGGGGTCGCCGAGCCGGGCTCGGTGTTCGTGGCGGCCGAGCAGGTGTTCGAGGCGAGCACGGTGGAGGCGTGCGCCCGCGTCTTCTCCTGGGTCGAGCGCGCGCGCGAGCGGCTCAGCGACGACGCGCTCTGGAAGCGCGGGAAGCTCACCATGCTGCGGACCTGCAACGACCTCGCGCGCAGGCTGAGCAAGGGCAAGACGAGCGACGTCGTGTTGCGCGGCCGCGTCTCGCTGTTGCTCGCGGCGCTGTACCCGCTCTCCGAGCGCTCGGCGCTCAACATCTCCGGCGCGTACAACGACGACGAGAACCGAGCGATCGGCGTCGAAACGCGGCTCGACGCGGCGGCGCCGCGCGCCGCTTCGGGCGGGAAAGCGACGAAAACGGGGAACGCGCTTGCGGACGCCGTCTCGGACGCGAGCGTCGACGAGGCGTCTTCCGCGGTGGACGCCGCGTTCTACCGGACGTTCTGGAACCTGCAAGTGTTCTTCCGGGATCCCCCGAGCACGCTCGGCGCCGGTCCGGGCGGCTGGAGCGCGTTCCAGCGATCGCTCGAGGCTGTGCTCGCGGCGTTTGAGACGCACCAGCTGGACCGCTCGGCGGCGGCGGAGGCGGAGGCGGCGACGGCGGCGGCGGCGTTCGCGACCGGGGGGGGCGACGATTTCGGCCTCGCGGAACGAACTGCGCAGCGAGGCAACGACTCCATGGACGCGGACGACGGGCTCGTCGACGTCGTTTCCACAGAAAATAAGGGGAAGCGGCGAAGCGCCGAGGAGGCGCGACTTTTCAAAAAGGCAGCCGTCGACTCGGAGTCCGCGGGCGTGACGTACCTCACGGCGGCGCCGCTGCTGCGGCTCCAGCTTCGCGACGCCGCGTTCCGGAGGCACTTCCTGACGCAGTGCGCGGTGTTCCTGAACCACAGGGACGACATCGCCCCGACGGAAGGTCTCAGAAGCTCTTCCGGAAGCTCTCGAAGCGGAAAAGAAACGGCCTCGGTCGAAGACCCGAAAACGAGCCTCGAGCGCGCCGACGCCGACGCGGCGTCGGAGCGCAAGACGCGCGCCGAGGCGGAGCAATTGCGGCGACGCGTGTTCCGGCAGCTCGCGGCCACACCCCCCGCGGGCGCGAAGTTCGCCGAGGCTGTCTCCCTGGCGCTCCGCCGCGAGCGGCACTGGACCCGGTGGAAACGCGAGAACTGCCGCGCGTTCGAGCGCGCGCCCGAGCCGGGGGGACTGGATGGCGTCCCGCCGCCCGAGCCGGAGCCGCCGCTCGCCCCGCCGGCGGCCGCCGGCGGGCGCGCGCGCGCGCGGCGTGTCCCGAAACGCGCGAAAGAAACAGAAGCGGGTTCGGACGCGACGCGCGTTCGGCTGGGCGTCCCGGAGCTGGACCGGCTGTGGAACCTCCCCGGCGGCGACGCCGGCGACGCGGGGCGGGGCCCGGGCGGGGCGGCGGACACGGGGGCGGGCGAAGGCAAACGAAAGCTGGAGGCTTTCATGAGGCGCGTGCACGAAGACGCCGACCCGGAGGCGGAGATCGAGGAACCGTACAAGGCGCGCCACGACGCGGCGTTCCGGTGGCGGCTGACGCGTCTGTTGGCCGCCGAGGACATGGGCGCGTTCGTCAAACTGGCCTCGGGCGAGGACCTCGAGTTGGTCGCCGCGGAGGCGCTCGGCCTGCCGCCGTGGCCCGAGAAGGCGAAACCGGGCGACCAGGCGGGAGACGGGGAGAAGGAAGAAGCCGCTGGGTCGTCGAAGGCGGCGGACGCGGAGAAGCGAGGCGGCGGCGCGCCGGACGCGGCGGTCGCGGCGGACGGAGAGGTCGCGGCGGGCGAGGCGGCGGGCGAGGAGAAGAAGAAACGGGCATCTTCGGTGACAACGAAGACGAAGACCGGGGGGGGTGAGCACACCCGTTTCGCGTCGACGCCCGCGACGACCGATGAGTTCAGGGGGGACAGCGACATGGGCTCGGACTCGGACGGCCGCGACCTCGTGGCGGAGGTGGGGTAGCCGCGCGCTCGTCGTTTCGTCTCACCGCGTCGCGCTCGCGCGACGCGGCATGCGTAGACAGCGTTGCCAAAAGTGCTCGCTGGTCTACGATACTGCCCCTCTCTACTCGTCCTCCGCGTCTTGTGCCTGTTGTGCCTCCGCCGCGAGCTTCCGGAGCCTCTCCTTCGTGTCCCGCTCGGGGTCCCTCTCGGGGTCGTCCGCCCATGGAAACACCCACAGCGCGTCGAGCCTCTTGTCGTGGCGCAAAAAGTCGTTCGCGACGAGGAACCGGAACACCTGCAGCAAACGAGCGTTGTCCACCCGCACCTCTTTCGCGAACAGTTTCTTGAGCAAGGTCTGGCGGGAGGGGCTCAGCGGCGCGCTCCGGCGAATGGGCTTCTGACGCGCGTGGGCCCGGTCGTTCTGTCGAACGGCGGTCTGGCCGCCGGCGTGCGAGAACGCGCAGGACGCGCCGGCGGCGCAGCGCCCGCGCGCGTAGTGTCGGCACGGCGGCGCCGCCGCGCGCGCCGCGTCCCCGGGGACGTCCCTGGGGACGGGTGCCGCGGAGGGTACATCCCCGGGGACGGGCGCGGGCGCGTCGGCGTCCCCGGGAGGAGCACGCGCAGCTCCACTGTCAGTACCGTTCCCGGTGGACATCCCTTCGGTATCGACTGGGGACGCGTACGGCCCGGGCGCGTCCGGCGGCGTCCCCGGCTCGCCGTCATGCCTGAACCCGCACGCGTCGCCGCGACGGCACACCCCCGCGTTCCAAAACCGACACGCCCGCGTCTTCTCCCGGGGACGTCTCGAGACGTCCCCGGGGACGTCCCCGGGGACGTCTTCGTCCCCGTCCACGCGTCTCCGCTTCGCGTCGGGGACCGGCCCCGCCTCGAACGGGGACGGACGCGCGGCGCCGCCGGTCCAGTCGCGCTCGCCCCGCCGAGGCGCGGGCTTCGGCTCGCGAGGCGCGCCGCCGCCACGACCGCCCGCTTTGGCGCCGCGGCCCTTCCTTCTGTCCCCGGGACGGTCGGTGGCGTCCCCGGGATCCCCGGGACGGCCGATTTTCCCGGGACCACCCGTTATCTCCCCCATCGCCTCGCTGGCCTCGAAGTGCCCGAGCCTGCGCTGCTCGGCGAGCACCTCCGCCAGGCGCGCGCGGCGGCGCGCCGCGCGCTCCGCCGCCTCCGCCTCGGCGGCGGCGGCGTTTTTTTCCGACTCGTCGCGCGCCTCTTCCCGCGCGCGCCCCGGCCAGTTCTTCGCGCGCTCCTCCCTGTACGCCCGCACGTCCTCGGGAAGCGACGCGACGTCCACGGGGGCCACCACGGGGATCTCATCCACCGTCGGGAAGGTCACGCCTTTGTCCTGTTTGTTTCCCGTTCTCTTTTCGGCTTTCTTGGTCTTGCCGGATTTCGGCGCCGAGTCGCTCGCGGCCACCCCCGAAGACGACGCGAGGGCGGCGCCGGGGGCGGGGGCGGAAGGGACAGAAGTACTCTTCATGGCACCTGTAGTCCCCATCGCAGGTCTGGCGACGTCGATCGATCCCGCGCGCGTTCCAGGCGCGAGCACCGTCCCTCCGCCGACCGCGGGAGAATTCGGTGTCGGCGGGACCCGCGCCGTAGATCCGGGCGGGAGGGGGGCAGGCGGCGCCCGCTGGGGCGGGGTCGGCTGGTGCGCGCCCAGGGGGGGCGGCCGAGGGGGTGGGACCCCGGAATAGGGATGGAAGTGCTGCTGGTGCGGAGAATGTCGCGCGCCCCACGGCTGGCCGGGCGCGCCCCCCCAGGTGGGCGGAGGCGGGCCCCACCCCGGGGCGTGCGTCGGCGGCCGCGGCGGACCGCCGTACGGGGCGTATGAGTAATTGGTCATCACGGCAGGGGGGATCCCGTGCGCGGGCATCATCCGCCCGTCCGGCATGAGGTACATCATCTGGTACCCTGGCGGGGGTGCCCCCGGGGGACTCTCGGGGGCGGGCGGACGCATCGCGCGCGCGCGCGCGCAATCAGAATGTTACTTTTCGCGGAGCGCCTTTCGTCACGACAAAATCCGAGAAAACACGGCACCTCTCGGGACGGACCGAACGCGGTGATGAGATCGCCGACGGCTGGAGACCGACGGACACTGTCGTCCTGCGCCCCCTCGCTTCGAGCCGAGAACATGCGGGCGTCACGGGGACGCGCGGCGGTGTCGTCCTGCACGCGCGTCTCGCTCGCGGTACTCGCCGCGTGGCTGGTGTGGTCCGTCGCCGGCGGCGCGCTGTGGCTCGGAAGCCGATTGTCCGCGGCGTCGCACTACCTGGACGACGTGGACGACTTGACGGACCTGGCGGAGCGCCCGCTGGTGCGTTCGGCGATTCACGACCTAGTCGCCTCCGGCGCGCTGGCGAGCCTCACTCGCGAGACCCTGTCGCGCGTGCACCTGACCACCCTCGGGGGGGACGGGGACGGCGCGGACGGGGACGGCGCTCGCGCCGATCGGTTCCCGAAGGTCCAGACGCTCGGCGTGGACGTGTCGCGCAGCGGGGAGGCGACGTTCGTGTACGGTCGGTTCCAGAAGGCGCTCGCGCACGTGGCGCACTCGCGCTCGGGGGCGAGCTCGGAAGACCTGGGGTTCGCGCCTGTCGTCGTCGACGTCGGCGCGAACGACGGGTTCTTGAGCAGCAACTCGTACAACCTCGTGCGGTGGGGGTGGAGCAGCGTGCTCGTCGAGCCCAATCCCGAGATGCTCGCGTTGGCGGAAGCCGCGCAGAGCGAGTTCGTGGACCCCGGGCGCGACGGGTCGCAGACCGCGTGCTACGTGAACGCCGCCATGGCAGGCGTGAAGACGAAGGAGACGCTCAGGCTGAAACTGGGGGAGGACGTCGTCAGCATGGAGAGCAGTCTGGACGTTTCGCGAAACGGCGTTCGCGAAACGGAGTCGTCTCGCGACGCCAAGCTGAAACGACTGCGAGATCTTCCGCGAGCTCGTGAATCGAAACCCCTCTTCTCGAGATGGTCGGACACTCGCGCTGTGGGTCCCACCGAAAAGGACCCCCCCGCGACGCACGCGCGATACGTGGACGTGGAGGTCGTGCCCGTGCGCGACATCGCGTCGCGGTGCTCGTTACCGAAAGCGTTCGGGGTGCTTTCGGTGGATGCCGAGGGCGTCGGCGATAAAGTGTTGCGCGAGTTTTTAGACGCGGGGTTCCGTCCGCGGTGGATCCTGTACGAATCGATGCACAACTCCGAGCCGTGGGAGACCACCAGGGCGTACGTCTCGTCGCTAGGGTGGCGTTACCTGCGCAGGATCGGGTGGAACCACGTGTTCGAGATGGAGGGGTTGTTTGAGTGATAGTAGTCGCTCTCGTCTACGCAGGTCGACGAAACCGTTCAATCGGTCGAGCGCGATTCCAGTCAGATCGCACCCCTGACTGACACTCCTCGCGAAAACGAAACACCCGGTCTGCCGGTCGTCGAACGCCGGTTTCGGTTCGGGCGCATACTTCCCCGAGCGCGTCCGCGTCCTCGCGGAGGGGAACACCCTTCGAAACATGACACCTCGTAAGCCGGCGGGCGACCGAGTCGACGACGACGAAGATGCGCCGTTGCTCCGGTCGCGCACCAGCGCGAGACCGAACGCCGCGGTGTGGATGAGCGTATCGATGGTGGTCGCGGGCGCGGTGGTGTTGGCGGTGGGCGCGGCACCCTCGGTGCTGACGACGGGCATGGCGCTGGTGAACGGGGCGACGTACCACCCGGAGAGTGCCGCTGCCGAGGCGGCCGTGCTCGAGGCGGAGGTGATCCAGCCGGATGGGGGGATGTTGCGTCGGGAAAACGAGCGCGATCAGCGTGACGACGTGAAGGCCGCGATCGAGCTCCTCGACGAAACTGAGGCGTCGTCTGACGAATCCGCCGACGGCGGCGAGGCGCGGGAGCAGGAAGAGGCGGAGCAGAAGAGGCGCGTGGAGAAGAAACAGAAACGCGCGGAGAAGAGGAGCGCCGAGAAGGAAGACGAGGAGCCGGAGGCCCGAAGACCACGATAGTCGCCGAGTCTGTCGACGACACGGCGGGAGACGCGCGCGACTGTAACTCGTTAGACTATTACGAAGGTAATATACTGTGTACGAGACGACACGCGTAGTCTATGTAAAAGGGAGCTGTATCCTCGCGAAACGCTTTCGCCGTCTCACTCGCCGTCCAGCCTGAGCGCGAGGGTCCCGTAGCTCGCCGCGCCCGGTGAAGAGCCTCGGAACAAGTGCGGGAGCGCTGCCGCGTCCGTGTCGGTCGCGAAGCCTCGCGCGCGCGCGTACTCGGCGCGAACGTCTTCAATCGCCGCCTCCGACTGGCTGCCGTCCGCGTCGACATCCGCGGCGAGCACGCACACGGTGCCTCCCGACCCCCCCCCGTGATCTTCGCGCCGTACAGAACCCGGCCCGCGAGTCTGTCCCGAACCATCCCCACGAGCGCGTCCGTCCCCGCGTCCCCGAGGCCGAGCGCACCGTACGATGCGTGCGATGCGAACATCGACGCGCCCAGCGCCGAAAGCGACGCGCGCGTTTGGTCTTTTTCGTCGGCGCGCGTTTTTTTTTCCGCGGATTGTTTTTCCCGACGCGAGCTCGCCTCTCCGATGTCGACGATCGCGTCGTAGAACGCCCGCACGCGCTCGTTCTCGAGCACGGGGTGTCGACCGGCGAGCGTCACGTCGTACGCCTTTTCGGGATCGACCTCGGTGACCCCGTCGTCGCCGTGCCCCCCGGGGAAACGCGCCAGAAAAGCGTCGCCGCCGACAGCCTCCCCGAGCGGCGGCAGCGGCGGTTTCGAGACGCGCGCTTCGTCCCTCGCGTCTTCCTCGTCTTCCTCGTCACCCCCTGTTTCGAGCCAAGACGGACCGATCATCGCGTCGAACGCCTCTTTGGTCACCAGAGCCGTGATCGGTCTCGGCCACCCGGCGGAAGAAGGACGCGTCTCATCTCCCTCATCGGTTTTCCCATCCTCCGCCAAGCGGGCCGCCACCGCGGTCCGGCACATGAACGCCGCCGCGCGTACGGCACCGTACGCCCCGCCCCCCACTTTGTGCGCGTTCCCGCTGTCGATGCCCCAGATGCGGACGCCTCGCGGCAGCGGGACCGCCCGCCGCACCACCTCGGCGGGGCGGCAGAGCAACGCCAGCAGCGCGTTCTCTTCGCCCAGGCCGCACGCCATCTGGTCCATGATGCCGCACGGCGCGTCCGCCGCAAAGTGCTCCGCCGTCTGGCACCACCGCGCGATGGCGGCGCCCGCGGCTTCGTCGCACGCGAAGACCCGCCGGTTCGAAGGCAAAGGGAAAGGCGAAGGCGCGTGCGTCGTCGCCGTCACAGAGGCGTCTGTTTCGAAGGTGTCAACGACGCTCGCTCCGCGCACGAACGAGTCAGGCAGGTAGGCCGCCAGCGCCGCGCACGCCGCGTGCGCGACGGCTGTCTCGAGCGCCGCCGACGACGAGACCCCGGCGCCCTCGGGGACGGCGGACGAGACGAGCACGGAGACGCCGACGCGTTCTTTGAACCCGGGGAAGGGAGAAGAGGCGTTTTTTGTTTCGCCGTGAGGTTCATCGATACCCGCCCCCCCGCCCCCCGTCGCTGCTTCTTCTTCACCGCGAAGAACACCTTTACAGGTCAACGCGTGCTCCAAGACCGCCAAGACGCCGAGGGGATACGCCGCCCACGAAAAAGAGGGGGCGTTTTCGCGCGCGCGCGTTTCCTTCGCGTCCGCGCACGCGTCGCGGATGCGCGTCATCTGCGCGTCGTCGCGAGTCAGCGCGCGCGCCGGCGCGACGCGCGTGAGGATTTCAGATGTTGCCGATCGGAACACGCGCGGCGTCGCGTTCGTGTGCGAGGCGTTCGCGTTCAACGAGACCACCGTGGTTGTCCCCGGCTCGCCGAGCGGGTCGTCGTCGTCTGTCCTCGAGCCCTCCGGGGACCGCTCCAGGTTTCGGAACTGCACCGCGACGTGGCACGCCTCCGCGATCGGCATCTGCAGCACCAGGCTTCCGGAGTAGTCCGCGATGCCGCCCATAACATCCAGGCGACCGGGCGCGCGCGCCACGAACACGGGCGCGCTCCAGTCGAACATGTCCTCCACCACTCGCTCCACCGGGTGTTCCGATGGACGGTACCCGACGGGCAGTTTCCCGCGAACCTTCGCGCCTTCCGCGTACGCGCGCAGCTGTCGCACGAACGCGGCGGTGTCGTCCCGAACAACGCCGCACGTGGACTCGGGGAGCACGCGCGTCCCCCCGAGATCCGGCGACGACATGACGGACTCGAAGTCGACGCGCGCGACAGTGAAGGGGTCAGTGATGTGATGACAAGGAGATTTTTTATTTTTTGTGTAAGTTTTTCTACGTACAAACTCGGCCGGCGCCCAGATCTCACGCGGGACGGTCCCCGTCCCCACAATTCCCCCGCCTGTGCCTTCAGTGTGTCTCCTTGGCCTTTATCGGGGCCTTGTACGTGTACGGGTCCACCTCCTCGGTCCTATTGCCGTGTTTCGAGTCGTAGTACTCCGCCCCCGCGGAGACCACCAGGCATCCCAGCGTCAGCGCCTGCGCATACACTCGCGAGTGGACCAGCTTGGTCATGGGTCCCAGGTGCTTCTGCGTCATGTTGTACGCCATGGACGTCCCCATACCCGTCACCCACACGCCGCCGATCGCCCGGAGCTTATGCTCGCGACACCACTCCATCACTGACTCCATCGCGGCCGTCGCCGCACCGTCGCGCGCCGCGTGTATTGGCGGCGAGCTGATGATGATGCGCGCCCTTTTCTTCCCGAAATCGTCGCGAGCGACATCTGGCAGTCTGGGACATCCCCGACAGCACAAAAAGCCCGACACCCCGACTTTCCGAGAAAAACGGCTCGTTTTTTCGGTTTGAAAACCGAGGCGCGCACCGCCGACGCGAACGTTCCCACTCGGACACGCGCCTCGCGCGCGATGACGACGTCATCGTCATCCCCGCGCGCCTCACGAGGTGGCTCGGCGACTGTAACTCGCGATCATGCGCACCCAGACACCGGGAAGGTGCTGTGTTCGCCCCCCACGCCCGCGCGTGATCCGCCCCTCGGTGGCCTCGTCGTCGCATCGCGCGACCACGACGACGACGCGCCCGTGGACGACCGCCTCGGGTCCGCGCCCTCGGGAGCTGTCGCGACAGATTCGGACGATGCGAGGGCGACGAGCTCGTCCACGGAGATGCGCGAGCCCGCGTCGGTGTCCTCCGCGCCTCTGGAGACGCACAGAGGCCCGTCCCCCGCGCGCGTCTTCCCCGGCGAAACCGCGTCGTCGCGGAAAGAGACCGTTGCCGCGGCGAACGCGGCGGTCCAAGCCGACGCCGCGGCTGACGAGGAGACGGACGCGGAACTCGACACGCCCGTGTCGTCCAGCCCGGACACGAGCGCGCTCATCGGCGGTCCCGACGATTTTGGAGCGCTCGCGGGCGGCGCCGGCGACGACGCCAAGGCGCTCGAGGCGCTCGAGCGCCGGGGGTTCGCCGGGTCGCCCGATTCCGTGCTCGGGGAGGCGGCGCGCCGCGCGTCCGTCTTCGACTCGGACTCCTCCGCGGACGAAGCCGAGCCGAGACTAAAAGACGGTCGCGCGTCGGAGGCGCTTTCGTCGGCCTCGTTTCTTTTCCCGGACACAGACACGCCACAGACCGCGGTCGACGACAAAGCCGGTGGTCCCTGCCGCGAGGCATCGCCGACCGGCGTCGCGGATGACGACGCGTCGTCCTCCGACGCGAAGAGAAAAAAAACCGTCACCTTCGCGTCCGTCGCGGCGTGGTCCGTGCACGACATCGGGAGCTGCCGCGATTTATCGCGCGAGAAGCTGGCGCCGACGCGCGGCGCGGGTTTTCCGTGGCTCGCGAACCCGTCCGGGCTCGGGCTTCGGTGGCTCAAGCGGGGCCTCTCCGCGCTCGGGGTGTTCGGCGGGGGCGGGATGGGCCACGCGTACTGTTCCAGGGACAGAAACGGCGACGGTCTCTCGAGGCGCTCCGCCGCCGGGAAGAAGTGCCTGTTGAGGCGCGCGCTTCGCGAATCCCGGCGCAACATGCGCGAAAACGTGGACTACAACGCGGCGTACGCCGAGGCGGTGGACGGGCTGAACCGAGCCGCGGAGCGCGAGGCGAAGGCGAGGCGCCAGCGTGAGCGCAGGCGGAAACAGAGCGCGAGGTGGTGAATCGTTCAGTCGCGTAGAGGCGTTAGGTTGTTAGCTAGTAGAATGTAGTAGGTTCTTCTCATCATCACAGGCGGTTTTTCAGCGCACGTCTCGACCGGGGCTGCTGCTTGACAAGTCAGCACTTTGAAAACGTCGCTGTTTACTTGTGATCTGGTTTTTCGTTCGAAACGTCGGACCGACACGCGGGCGCCGTGCCACCACACCGCGGGACGCGCTCCTCGGGTTCGCGTACCCCACCGCCCATCATGAGAGCCTTCGCGCTTTCGCCCGTCCTGCTCCCCGCGGCATCGGCCCCGGGCTCGCGACGCTCGGCCTCGCCGTGGGTGACACCAACGATCCGGGCGAGACCCACGTTCAGGAGCGCCCACGCCACCGACGTCCTCCCGCGCGCCGTCTCCTCCCGACCCCGTGGCGTCAACTCCTCGTGCGGGGACCGCTCGCGAGTGTTTGCGCGCGCACTCTCGGGCGGGCCCAAGGGTGTGGGCGAGTCGTTCGAGGAGTTCGGCCGCAACCTCGTGAACGACCTGGCCACCGGCAGCCTACTCCCGCGCGAAGCCGCTCGGGCGTCGTCGCACCCTCCACCGACGACGGGAGACGCCGCCGAGAGCGGCGTGACAGACGGAAACGATCACCCGACGGGACCCGACCCTAGCGTCGACCGAGAGATCGAGCGTCCCGACGGCGATGCGTCCTCGTCCTCCTCGCTCAACATTCCCTCGGTGAACCGAAGCGCGTTCATGCGGTGGGCGCCCGCGATTGCGCTCGTCGCGTTCGCCGCGCTCGCCGCTCATCTCTACTTCACCGTGTGCACGGAAACGTCCGCCGGGCACGGAGCGATGAGAGTCGCGCGAAAGCTCCTTCTCGAGGACGCTTGGGTCGACCTCGCGGTCACCGCCTCGGTGCTGTACTTCGGCGTCGCTCAGAAGTTCATCTCGCTCGCCCTGACCTCGTTCGCGGATTTCGTGCGTCCGAGCGGCGTGAACACGCTGTGGTGGATCTCGCTCATGTGCGTCAGGAGCGTGCGGCACGTCTCTGCGATCGCGCGCAATGTGCTCGTGTGGAGTTTCGGGAACCAGCTCTGGTCGACGATTCCGCTCGGCATCGATCTCATCACCGCCGAGAAGGGCACGGTGGCGAGCGCGGCGAACCCGCAGATCGGGCTGTCGCACGTGAACTCACTCCTGACGTCCGTCTTCGACGCGAACCACGACGGGGTCGTGACCACCACCGAGGTGCAGATGTGGTTCGTCTCCAAGACGCTCCGACTGCTCTGGTGCTTCGTCATCCTGGACATGTGCCAGTGGTTCTTCACCCTCAAGGCGGCGCCCACTATGGAGGAGCTGAAGACTCGCTCGAAGGACTACGACCGCGAGGATTTCGTGTCCCAAGCGCTGCGCAAGTACTGCGGAGGCTTGCGCGGCGACCCGGGCGTGACCTGGGACGTCCAGGCCAGGTCGGCGCTCATCGACAAGGCGATGACCGTGTCGGCGTACATCCTGACCGCGTACTACTGCCTTTCCGCGCTCGGCGTGAACATGTCCGGGCTCCTCGCTGTCGGCGGGGTCTCCGGCATCGCCATTGGCTTCGCCGCGCAGAAGCTCGTGAGCAACTGCATCGGCGGCATCTTGATATTCGTGACGCAGCCCTTCGTCGAGGGCGACCGCGTGCAATTCGCGACGGGAGCGGGGCAAATCGACGGGAGGGTCGACATGGTCGGATGGCACAGCACGCGCATCGCGAGCATCGACGACGGGTACTCGTACATCGTCCCCAACACCGACGTTCTGGGGTCCGCGCTGAAGAACCTCAGCCGAAGGCAGTACGTCCCGATCAAGATCACAATTCCGTTCCCGGCGAGCGTGGACGGGGGCGCGGAGATGCAGACGTTCGTGGACGACGTGACGCGGCTGGTGAGCGAAACCGTCGACGACTTCAGCGTGCGCAAGCCCTCGGTGAGGGTCGTGTTTGACGGCCTGACGCCGAAAGTGCGAATCAACGCGTTCATCGACGCGAGCAAGGACGAGAACACCTCCGTGGCCAACGACCTGGAGACGCAGATCATGCGAGACGTCGTGGAGAAGCTGCAGCCGGAGGAGGAGGAGTTTTTCGACGCAGGCGCCGTCAACAACGTCATCTCCGCCGCGGGTTTCACCGCCGGCGTCGCCGAGCTGCAGAAGCTCATCGCGAAAGCGTCGAAGAGCAAATAGGGTCTCCCGGGTATGTATGTATCTATAGGTTTAAGGCGTGCTCGGGCGGACCGCGATCGTCCGTCGCGCCGTCTATCAAACGCTCCATCAAACGCGCGCGTCGCTCTCGCGCCGTCACAGAAAGTCGCGATCCTCCATCACAAACGGCGCGGCGACGGTCCAGCCGTAAAGCAGCGAAGTGATCGAGGCGCTCACGATCTTGACCCAGACGCTGGCCCAGCCCGAGTCCACGTCCCGTATGTCCCCGGGCCCCGCGTCCCCGTCCCCGTCCCCGCGCGCGCCCCAGCCGGTGAGCAGCATCCCCAGGTACGCCGACGCCAACGCGAAGACGCCGTGGAAAAACGAGTACGAGTAACGCACCGGCCCCGCGGGGAACGCGGCGCCGGCGCCGCCGACGTCGGAGTCGTCCCCGTCCCCGGCGTGACCGTCCCCGTCCCCGGGATCCAGCAGCCCGCGGGAGGAAACGCCGTCCCCGCCGTCCCCGGAGCTACCGCTTTCGTCCCCGAAAAAGTCCGCCGACCCGCACCGCAGCGCCGAGTACGCCACCGAAAGGAGCGTCAGCGCCGCGCCGGCGAGCTCGGCGGGCTCGCTGCGCCCGGCGCCCCCGGCGCTCGCGCGCGCGGGCACGCAGACGTTCACCTCGCCCGCGCTTTTCGTCTGCGGCTCGGAGGCGAGCGCGGCGTGCGTGAGGTACGCGCAGTACGCCGCGACGACCGCGGCGGGGAGCACGGAGGCGCCGCGCTCCGCCGCCGCCGGGTGCGCGGACGCGGCGGCGCAGGCGACGACGCAGACGACGACGACGGAGATGAGCCACGCGTTCGTGGCGCACTTCGTCGCGTCCGGCACGTACCACCGGTACAGAAACGCGAAGAGCGCCGCCGCGCCGCCGTACAGGGTGACGGTGCCGAGCACCAGACCCGCGATCCACCCCGTCGCGGCCTTCTCGTCGCCTCGCTCGGACGCGCGTTCGGAGTTTCGCAGCCACGACGCGTTCCACAGGAACGCGAAGTCCAGCAAGATGACGCTCTGCGCGGCGAGGAAGAGCCCGCTGGCGACGCGCGCGAACCACACGTAGCACGCGATGAACGCGCTGTGCGCGCTGAGGAAAAACGGCGCGATCAAGCACGTCACCCACGCGAACGCCTTGAGGGTCCAGTTGCCGTGCTGGATCATCTTGTCGCGCGGGTCGGATCGGTCGCGGACGTCGACGAGGAGCAGCGACATGGCGGCGAAGAAGGCGAACGCCCCGAGGGAGATGCGGTACACCGCCTGCGCGCCGAACCACTCGTCCGCGGGCTCGAAGCCCGCGGCGCCGCCCGCGGCGTGAACGACCCAAGGCAGCTCCGCGAGCATGGGCTTGGCGTAGTCGCGCATGACCACCGCGAGCGCCGTGGTGAGCACGAACAGCGCCACGTACAGCGCGCGCGCCGAGACCTTCGCGATGGCCCCCCCGACCGCCCCGCAGCAACTGCACGTCGCGGTCATGCACGCGGAGCCGGCGCAGGCAGCCATCACGCCGCCGGTCGCGAACATCCTCGTAGGCTTCGGAGAGGTCGCGTGGTCGTGTGCGTAGGGCGGTTGTCGCGGGCGCGGTCTGCCGGAGAGACGCGCGCCGCGACGTCAAACCTAACAAATCAACGGCAGTGTGCGCCGTGATTCAGAACCCGAAAGCAGTTTTTCTGTTGTTAGCTTTTCCCACTCCCGCGTCGCACAGCCCTCGGGGAGGGCTCGAGCCTGGCGAAGGATGTCGCGAAGGAGGGACGCTGAGGCCCTGGTGCGTCAGGTGTTCGGCAGCGATGACGATTCGTCCGATGGCGGCACACCGTCGACCTCTGAATTCGACTTACCCCCTCCGGCTCGGTTCCTCGCGCCCGACCGCGAGCGGCACGTCGGTCCCTTGGCAGACTCGATCTCGGGCTTGCACCTCGCGCGAGGCGCGCTCACGCGCGAGGCGCAGGCGTGGCTCCTGGACGCGATACGCAAAGAGGGACTCGTGGAGATCCCGGATCCGACGCCGAAGATTCTCGTCGCCTCGCGCGTCGCGCGCGAGGCGCCGTCGCACGAGTACGAAGCGCGGACGACTCCCCGAAGCGTTCACGACTCCGCGCCTCAACGAAAGCCCCGCGAGACCGCTCGCGACGCGAATCGGGACGACGCGACCCCGCGAACGCGAACGTCGTTCCGGAAGAACCAGGCGATGCGTTTCGGGAACTTTCCGCCCTGGGCGGCGGTTCTGGCGGAGCGCGTCGCGCGCGTCGCCGCGGAGGATGGCGCGTTCGCCGAGTCGACGCTTCGCCGCGAACGCTCAAGGCGCCCGTTCGACCAGTTCATCGTGAACGCATACCTGCCGGGCGAGGGCCTGAAGCCGCACGTCGACCTGGCGGCGTTCGACGACGGCGTGTGCGTGGTCAGTCTGCTCTCCAGCACAGTCATGGACCTGTCCCCCGCGGAGGGCGCCGCGGAGGGCGCCGCGGAGGGCGCGCGGAAACGCGCGACGCGAAACACGCGCGCGCGCCTCTCCGCCGTCGCGAACCCGCGGACAGACGCCGAGCGCTCCGAGAGCGCGTCGGTGCCTTCGCTCGCATCTATGGGTAAACAGTCGGAAGCGGTCTCGTCACCCTCGAGCGGGCTCTCGATCGGCATACGCCTCGACCCCGGGGACGCGCTGTTCCTCTCCGGGGACGCGCGGTGGCGGTGGCGGCACGGTATCGCGGCGCGCGCGGCGGACGCGCGTTCCGTCGGCGGAAAAGGCGCGTGCGCGCGGGGCTTCCGGGTGAGCGTCACGCTGCGGTCTCTGCGGGAAGAGGGGCGCGAGTTGCGCGTGGCGGCTGACGAACGAGCGAGCGAGAGCGTCGGCGGGTGAGAAGCGCGCGCGGTGTGCTTTCCTCGCGTCGTATCATAGAACCTACGCCGCCGCGAAAGACGCGCGTCACACGGTCTACTCTTGGTGAGGTATTACAAGCGCGGTTTTTTCGGCGGCTACAGACGACAGACAGTTCTCGCGAAAACAAAAAAAGAAGAGCGTCACCGCGACCGGCGGTCGTTCTCCGGGTCGTACTGGTCCGGGTCCCGCATGGTCCACGCCGCGGACGCCGCGTGCTTAGGCACGCCGCCCGCGTGAGCGCCCGCGAACGCCAGCGCCGGCGCGGCGGCGTGCGAGGCGTTTTTAGTCAAACTTTCTTCCTCTGCGTCGCGGCGCGCGGCGTCCTCCGCCCACGAAAGCGTCTGCCACCCCCGCGTCTCCGCCTCGGCGCGCACGGCGGCGTCCGGGCTCACCGCGTACGCCTTGCCCACGCACTGCATCAGCGGCAGGCCGGAATCGCCGAGCCGCCCGTACGCGATCGACCGGGAAAGGCTCACGCCCGCCTCCTCCGCGAACGCCGCCACGCGCTCCGACAAGCTCAGGGAGGTTCCGCGAGAAGAAGACTTCGCCGCGACGACGGCGCCGGTGAACGTCTGCGTCTCCGCGTCCGTCTCGAGCGTCTCCCCGATGATCCTCGCGGCGCCCAGCCGCGCCGCGACGGGCTCCGCCGCGAGTTCCGGACCGGAGGTCACCACGACCACCTTGTATCCATCGTAGCGGAGCTGCTTGGCGAAGCGCACAGCCTCCGGGAACACGCCGCCGCGCAGATGGGCCTCGTAGACGCCGCGCGCCAGCGCCGCCGCCGACGCGGCATCCGCCCGCGCGCCGGCGAAGGCGGCGGACGACGCGGGCCGACTGATTGTCAGTCGGAGACGGCCCGCGAGAGGTCCGTCTTCGTCTCCGGGCGCGTTCGTCTCCGGGGTCGCGCTTTCGCGCTTTCGCGCGGCGTTCGCGAAGGTGCGCGCGACCAGCGCGACGAGCGCGGCCACCGGGCGCCACAGCCACCCGGGGAGCCACCCGGGGCGCGCCGCGGCGAACGCCGCCTCCGCGCGCGGGTTTAGGCTCGCCGGCGACGCGTTTTCGCGACGCGTCGCTCCGGACGGGTCCGAGAGGCTTTCGAAGCCGGACGCGCCGCTCGCGACGTGCGCGCGCACGGCGGTCGCGGCGTCGCGCAGCGCGCCCGCGGCGACGACCGCGTCGAGGTCGAAGAAGGCCACCTTGTGTTTGGCGTCCTCCTTGTCCTGGTCCACGCCGTACAGCATGCACAGCATGTCGTCGCTGGTGAAGGCTGCCATGGCGCTCTCGTCCGTCTGGCCCTGCGCGGGGCCGGAGGTGGCCGCGGCGGCCGCTGAGGAGGCTTCCTTCAGGTCCTCCACCCGGCTGGGCTCGAACGTCAGGCGCTCCAGGTCGGGCGCGGGCGCCGCGGGCGCCGCGGGCGCCGCGGGCGCGGCGCCCGCGGAGGCGGCGAGCGGCGGCGCCGCGGCGTCGCGCTCGTCGGACGTTCCGGACGACGTCACCGTCGAATCCTCGGAAGCGCCGACGGGCGGGTCGAGGACGGCGGCGGAGCCGTCCTCGGCGAAGGCGTACGTGACGGCGTCCAGGGTTGTCTTGGACGCGGCGGGAACGATCGACGCGCGGCGGCGCGCGGCGAGCCCCTCGCCGGCCGAGACGCGCGCGGCGGGCACGCGCCGGTTGGCGCAGCCGCGCGAATCCGCCATCGACCGCCGTGCCGAAACTTTCGACTCGGCGCGGACGGTGCGCGCGGTGGCGCCGCGCTGCCCCACGGGAGCGAGCGCGAGACCGACGCCCATGGTGAGCGCGGTCGGGAGAGACGTTTCGCGGTAACCGCGGGAGCTGCGTGGACGTGCTGAGGCGTCACGCGACGTCAATCGCGCGGCGGCGAGTGACAATCGAGAATGCGAGGCACGCGTTTTTGCCAACTGGCAGTCAGTGGCTGTTAACGCACCACGAATTTCGTGTGGGGACGCAGTCACCACAAAGGGAAAATGGGCGAAAAAAATCTCGCCGCTCGAGGTCGACTTTCCCTCCTTTCGCCACCGCCGACACCTTTCTTTTATCCAGCGAGCGCTGATGCGCTGTCAGCAGAGATGAGGTCGCTTCAGTTCACCCCCTCCCCGGCGGCGCGGTCCGCGCGCCGCGTCGCGCGGCCGGACCGCGCGCGCGCGCCGACGGTCGCGCCGCGAGGGTGGCGGGACGACAGCCCCCTGGTGGATGACACCGAGGCGAAGTCGTCGAAACGCGCCCAGCGCAAGGCCAAATCGACGCGGAAGCGTCTCGAGGCGTCCGGCGACCCGTCGTCCGTCGTGGGCGCGGGAAAGGGCGACAGCTCCTCCGCGAGGCTCACGAAGATCGACCTCGGGCAGGGCAAGTCCGTGGACCTGCACGTCCCCTCGGACGTCGCGGACGTCGCGGGAGACGCGGTGTCTCCCGAAACCTTGGAGCGGTTCAAGGAGGAGCTCTACGGCGCCGGCGACGTGGTGTGGCCCGCGGGGCTCGCGCTCGCGCGACTCGTCGCGCACTGCCCGTCGCTGGTGCAGGGCAAGAGCGTGCTCGAGATCGGCGCCGGCCTGGGCGTCGTCGGCAACGCCGCGCTGCGCGCGGGCGCGAAAGGTGTCTGCATGTGCGACGTCGACGGCGACATGCTGCGCCTCGCGAAAAAAAGCGCGGCGGCAAACGCGCCGGACGACCCGACGCGCGCGACGACGACGCTTTTAGACTGGGAGAACGTGCCGGAAGACTTTTGCGCTTCGGAAGAAGAAAAGTACGACGTCGTCTTAGCGGCGGACGTGCTGTACGACGCGAGCGCGGCGCGGTGCGTGAGCGACGTGGTCAGAAGCGCGACCAAGCCGGGGGGTATGGCGCTGGTGTGCGACCCGGAAAACAGGACACACCGCGACGCCTTCGCCGACGCGAACATCGCCGCCGGGTGGGAAACCGTCGAGGCGGATTTCCCGGGGCGCGAGGACATGAGACTGTTGCAGGCGACGCGCGTGGACATACGAAAAGCCTGATATCGATGTGAGCTCTCGTGACGTCGTTCCCGTGTGATAGTAGACTACACGAGCTACGTGGTCTAGTCAGTATTCCGCGGACGGAAGTCGGGAGTCGTCGCCTTCGGAGCGGCGTCGCTCTCACGCGAGTTCTCGCTCCTCCTCGTCCTCCAGGCCGCACCACCCCTCCACGGCATAGAGGAACTCGTGGAACGAGATGGTATCGCTCTCGTCCCAGTTCATCTCCCCGAACCGCGCGGAGATGAGTTTCGAGGACGCCCCCGCGGTGTGGTCGCCACGCGCGCCGTCCTCGAATGTGGCGAGCGCCGCCGTCACGTTCGTCTTGCGGATGAACCCCTCGCCGGTGTCGTCGAACAGCAACCACGCCTCCAACACCTTGTCCAGACATCGGTGCGTCAGGAACTCAGCCTCCGTCTCTTCGCTCTCGCTCGGTCGCGCTATGACCTCCTCCCCGCTCTCCGCGCGCTCCGCGGCGGCGATGAGGAACGCCAGCGTCAGCGCCATGACGAACTCGCGGAAGTCGACGTGCCCGTCGCGGTTCACGTCCGCCGTCTCGTACACCTCCCGCAGGAGAGGCGCGCTCTTCTCGCCCTCCACGCGCAGCTCGCGGCACGCCGCAAGAAACTCCTCGTACTCGATCGTGCCGTTGGTATCCGCGTCCACGCGCGTGAACACCACGCGGATCGCCTCGAACGATCTCAACATCGCGTTGAACGAGAGCGCCACTTTGGTGAGGCTCTTCGACGCGGTCACCTCCGGGTGCGTCGCGATGTACATCTGCAGGCGAGACGCGAGCGCCAGGTCGAGGGCGCTCATGTCGCGCGCGCGCGCGGAAGACCCGCTGGAGAGACACCCGCCCATGCTCGAGAAACCAACCCCGCGCCTCCCGAAGTGTTCCGCCCCCAGAATCGTCGAACGCGTGAACGCGACGGGCGCGGCGACGCTGCCGATTTGTCGCGATCTCCGGCTGTCCGGCTGTCCGGGCAGTTGCTCGGAAGTTGACGTGTCGGATATCCTTTGAGGCGATCGCTGGAGTAGATCGGCGCAGTTCGCGACGCGCGTCACCACAGCGCGCCCGCTCCCGCTTTCCGGTCACTACGCGTGGGCGCAGTCACGAGAGGCGTCATGTTCTCCGTCGCGCGCGCCGCTTCCGCGCTCGCGGGCCACCCGCGCGGTCTCGGCGATGCTTCCAGCCTGCGGTCCCGTCGCGGTTCCGCGCGCTCATCGCGCGTCGCGCACGTGACGCACGCGGCGAAGGGACGCAACGCGCGCCTTGCCGGCCGCGACAAGAAGGCGCAGACGAGGGAGGACGAGAAGATGCTTGACAACGCCGAGGCTGCCGCGTCCAAGCGCGCGGCGAAGCGGAAGCAGAAGCGCGAACCCAACGTGAAGTACTCCAAGCGAGGCGTGGTGTCGTCGCAGCCGGGGCAGGTGAGCAAGGCGGCGCTCAAGCGCGTCCGTGAGGCGACCAGGGCGAAGCAGACGGAGGTTGTGGTGGACGAGGAGAAGATGCTGAAGAAACGCGACCAGTACGCGAAAGCGCAGGGACGCGCCATCCCGCAGCAGGTCACCGACAGGATGCTCAAGAGGATCACCATCTTCTCGGGCGTCCCGCTTTTGTTCGGGTTCAGCACCGGCCCGATCTTTTACGGACTGAAGGTGTTCGCGCACGCCGACGTCGCGCCGTGGCAGTTCTTCGTCGCGTCCACGGCCACGTTCGGGGCCGCGCTCGTGGGGATCACGTACGGCGTGCTGAGCGCGTCGTGGGAGCCGGGGCGAGAAGGCACGTTCTGGGGCCTGGAGGAGTTCAAGACCAACATCCCGATCTTGGCGCAGACTGTCGCGGCGAAAGCCGCGGGGCGCGATCCGAGCGACTGGGACGACGAGTGGGACGACGGACGGGATTGACCGAGCGTTTCGCGCGCTGCTGTTTATATGAGATACTATCGGATGTGAAGTAAACGGTACGATCGTAGTATGAATACGATACGACGTAGAAACGCACCGACACACGAGACACGCGCGCGCGTCGAACGAAGCGAGAACTGAGTCTACTTTCACTTCTCAAAAGAAAAAGCGTTTTAGTATCTATTCGAGCGGCGCCCAACCGAGCGCGGCGGCGCGGGGCACCTTTCTTTTGCTCTTTCGCGCTCGTTCGCTCGCGGAACCCACCCCCGCCTGGTCCTCCTCCGCCTCGTCCCCCCCGCGTTTGTCTCGTATCACCCCCCCCGCCTGGAACAGGAGCTCCGCGGTGGGCACCTCCGGCAGGCGGTGGCCCTTCAGGTGCTCGGGTTTAAGCCCGAAGAACCAGTCCTTCTGCGTGTGCGAGAAGCACCGCAACTCCCCGTCGCGGCACAGCGTGGAGAGCCACCCGTCCACCGCGGTGAACTCGTGCTTTTGCAGCAACGACGGGAACGACCGCAAAAACGACTCGCTGACCATGTAGAAGCTCGCGCCCGCCACGCCGTCGGCGCGGTTTTTGAAGACCAAATACGGCTTCGCCCACGCGTCCTCGCGGAACGTCGCCACCGGCGCCTTGAGATCCTTCGCCTCCACGCCCCGCTCGCCCTTGTCGAGGAACAGCACGTCCCACTTCTTCGGGCCTTTCCGAAGGAAACTCATGACGAACGCGTCGAAGTCCTCCGGCGGGCCCATGTGGTTCGCGATCAGGACGTTCCAGTCGTTCACGATGAGGCTCTTCCGTTTTAACTTCCGGGCTTCCAGCCACGCCGCGAGGTGCCCGAGGCTGGCGCTCGCGAACTGCTCCACGCCGTCCGCGAGCGCGGCGGGCACGAGCTTCTGTCGCGCATGGTGCTCGTCCGGCACGTACCCGAGATCCGCCTTGGCGTGCTTCAGGTCGACCATCTTCAGGTAGTTGATCACGGTGCCCTCTCGCAAGTCGCTCTCGCCGCCGATCACGGCGCTGAGCTCGGCGAACCCACCCCCGTCGGGCCACAACGCGACGTCGGGGAGATACAAAGGCACGAGCGCGTCGCGCCCGTTGCGGTGGTACGCCTCCCAGTTGTTCTGCACCACCTTCAGCGCGGACTCCTCGCCGGGCGCGACGAGCGCGCGCACCATCGGGAACCCGCGCAGATGGCCTCTCTTACTCGTCGCCCTTCTGCCCGCGCCGAGGCGCGCCGACAACGCCTCGACACGCCGGGTGTTTCCCGCGGACACCCCGAGCAGGCACGTCGAGGCGAGCGCGATGAGCGCGAGCGCGAGCCGGACGTGCGTCCACGTCCCGGGCGGGCGACGCCGCGCGTGCGACGCGTCGCCACGCGTGTCCACGAGTGCGACGCGCTCGACATCCTCCGTCCGCGCCATGGCGTCCACGTGCGCGCGCGCGCGCCAGAATGCCAACCGTCCTCGGAAGGTGTGTTTCATCGGGTGTTCACAGCTCGTGTTACACCAACCAACTCGACCGCCGACGGCGCGAGGCGCGAATTTTTTCCGAGTTTAACTCCAGCGAGTTAATGAGGGAAAGCACGGTTCAACGAGGGTTCAAATGACATTTTCTATTTACACCCTCGTTAGACCCTCGTTTCCCTCATTGACTCGCTGGAGTCAGACTCGCAAAAAATTCGCCGGCGTCACAGTCCTCTATCTATGTTTATTTAGCCGCTTCGCCCAAGACCATTCTTTGGGCGTCTTTGCGCTCGAATTTCGTGCGTTTTGGGTCGATCCGTTACAACGCGTGACTGAAACCATACGGTTTTGGGCGGATCTCCCAAAACTCCGGACCGCAAGTGCATCTATAAAAAACTCCGGACCCTCGTTTACTGAAATTCGCTATGGGCATCGTGTATGGATGGGGTGCAAAACTCCGGACCGCCCGCGGTCCGGAGTTTTGCACGATAGTGATTACCCATATGCGTTTTCAGTAAAAGATCGAAGGGGACGAAAAAAAAGACAGACTGAAATACTCGTACGACCTGACTTTTCTTGCATCGGCGAACCGCGTTCACGAACGAAAACGGAAAAGGCTGGTGCGTCCACCAAACACGCCATGGAGATGTAGATGTAAACGGAGAGCCACTCTCGGCGTTGTTCGTCACGCCGGCGGGGGCTCGTTGTACTTGAACGGCAACGCCCGCGCGCCCTCCGCCACCTCCGCCTCCCACGCCTCGTACCCCTCCACGGCCACCAAGCGTGCGAACGCGTCCGCGGCGGCGCCTGAGCCCGAGCCCGAGCCTCGCGCTGTACGACTCGCGCCAAAAAATTTTACGCCGTCGCCGACGCGACGCTCGGCGTCGTGAAGCTCGGCGTCCCCTCCCCCGCCCACCACGAAGCGCACGCCCGCGAACGCCTCACCCATTTTCCGCGCCGCCTGCGGGTCCTCCACCGCCTGCGCCGGCTGCAGCAGGATGCCGAGCGTCTCCTTGACCTCGCCGAAGGTCATGAGCTTCGACCCGGGGGGGCTCCGCGGCGCGTACCCGTTCTGGTCCAGGGGCGCCGACGCTCGCATGCCCAGCGCGGTTTCGAGAAACGCGGCGCACGCGGCGACGTCGGGGACGTTCAGCGCGACGAGCTCCACGGGGTCGCGCCTCGCGGCGACCCGCGCGCGCACGGCGTAGCCGCTCGGCGCGCGGACGTCGAAGTACCCGAAACCGTACACGAGCTCGCCGCCAGCCTCGTAGATGCGGCTCACGCGCACGCCGTACGGGACGCTCAGGGAGACGTACGCGAGCGAAAACGAGGCGGCGTCGTCACGCGCGGCGAGACCGGCGTTCGCGACTGACTCCGCGTTGTTCGTCGCGAACGACGCTTTCCTGAGCTCGACCCCCGCTTTCCCGCCGTCGTCCGCGTTCAAGGACTCCTGGCCGAACGCCAGGACCACGCCGGCGACGGTCTTCCCGTCCGCCCCGCCGTACAGCTCGCGCGTGACCCTGCAGCCCATGGCGTTTTTCCAAAAGTAAATCTCATCCTCCCACAGCTCGTCGCGCACCGAAAACGCCATCCGCTGCAGGTAGGGCAGCTCGCCCGCCCGCACTCTCGGGCGCAGTCGGTCGACGAACGAGGCGTTCAGCTGCACGCGCTCAAGCTGGTTCTCGAAGAACGTCCTCTGGCCCACGAGCGCCTCGTTCTCGGGGTCCGCCTCGATGGCGGCTTCGGCGTCCGAGAGCAGCGCCTGCAGCTGATCGAGCACCTCCCCGGCGGTCGCGGGGAGCGCCTCCACCAGCGACGCCGCGGAGGCGACGCCGGCGAGCCCGCCGAAGAGCGACAGGCGGCGGCTGAGCCGGAACCCCGCGTCGCCGGGTGACGCCCCGGATCGATCACCCGGCGACGCGGGGTTCCGGACGGACGCGCGAGGGGCTCCTTCGACAGAACATCCGTCGGTTTCCGCGGAGGCGGCTTTGACGACGGCGGACCCGCCGCTTCGGATCCGTCGGTGCGTCGACCGACGAACCGGCGCGCGAGCGGGGACAGCCGCACCGACACAAGCCCGCATCTCTCTCGTGGCTGGTTCGCGATGCGCGAGCGCCCGTGCGGTGCGCCTCGCGGTGTGCGGGCGCGAGACGAACAGATAAAGTCCGAGTCACACCACGAAAAGCCACGTCGGCGTTATTGAGCAGGAAGCAGCGAACAGCGAAAAGCGGGGGTTTGGTACGAACGCGTCCGTCGTCGCCTCCGCGCACACCCGACCGCACGCTCCACGCGCTTCGCTCGCGATGCCCGCGACGAGAGGAAAAGCCGGCGCTTCCGGCGCCAAGGCTGCCAAGAAGATCCCGGTGAAGAAGGCGATGACGAAGAAGCCCGCGGCGACGAAGAAACCCGCCGCTTCGGCCGGCTCCGGCTCTCCCTGGGACGACGAGATGCGCTCGATCCCCGCGGGCGCGGTGTACATCGAGGCGTGCAAGTCCTGACAAGCGTTCAAGAAACGCGCTGAGTCCATCAGCGCGTACGTCTCTAAGCACGCCAAGGGCTCCGCGAAGGTCTCCGTGAACCTCGGCAAGCCGCGCAAGGGCGCGTTCGTGGTGAAGACGGCGAAGAAAACCGTCGTCGAGCTGCTCGCCATGCCTCGCCCGTTCCCGAAGCTCAAGGCGTTGGACATGGAAAAAGTGGGCGCTGATGTCGTCAAGGCGCTCTAAAAAATGGCGAAGCGCCGTGTAAACGTTCGAACGCGCGGCGACGCGACAGATGACGGCGTCGAGGCCGAGCCGCCGGCGCACCGCCGGCGACCCTCGGCGCCCGAGAACCCGATCGCGCGACGCGCCGTTCGAAGAAGCGGTCGAGAGCGACTTTATTTTTTTTTGTATTCGCCGCACTACCTACTTGACGCACACCCTTCGCCACGTCTCCGCCTCTTCCGCGCCCAGCGCCGCGCGCGCGTTGGCGTACGCCTGGCCTTTGGCCGACGACGCGGCGCTCCCGGCGGCGCGCGCGACGGCGACGACTGCGCGCGCGCGTTTCGCCGCCGCGCGCCACGCCGCCGACTCCGCGCCCTTCGCCCGACTCGTTTTCGTCTGTTTCGCCCGTCCGTCCCGTTCCCGTTCGACCGCGCCGACGAGCGCCTCCACGTCCGCCTCGAGCCTCTCGGCGCCGCCGCCGGCGCAGCGCACGCCGCCCGGCCCCTCGGCCGCCACGCGCGCGAGGAGCGCCTCGAGCGCGGCGGCGCCCGCGGCGGTCACAGAAACGGACCGCGCTATATTTCCAAACGGCCCGTCGCCGAGTCGGTCCAGGGACGCGAACAGGGGGCGCAAGACGCGCGCGAGCGCGACGTCTCGCGTCGCCGCCGACGCGGCTTTGACGTCGTCAAAGACGCTTTCTTCGGAAGCGTCCGGAACGTGATCGCGTTCGCCATCGCGCGCTTCGTCGGAATCAGCATCAGACGACGCCGTTTCGTTCGCGTCGCGCGCGAGATTCGCGGAGGAGACGCCCGACGAGCGCCGTCGGGAGACGGCGGGGAGACACGCCGCGGATCGAGGGGGTCGATCCGCGCGCGTCATTCCCAAAACCTTCCTGGAGCTCCAGTTCCCGGCGGGCGCGGTGTCGTACGCCTCCGCGCACGCCTTGCGGACGCACGCGGCGATGCCCTCGGTGAGCGCGGCGGCGCCCGCGCGGCTCCGCGCGGCGGCGCGCCGCGCGACGGGCAACGCCCGCGCGAGCGCGACGCGCGAAACGAAACCCTTCCCCCGCGAAGAAAAAAACACGTCTTCGCCATCCTCCCCGGACGCGGACGTTTCTTCCTCCGCCTCCGCCTCCGCGTTCGCCTCTCCGAGACGCGCGTGCGCCTCCTCGAGCACTCGCAGGCACGCCGCGACGGCGTCGTCCACCGCCTCGGCGTCTCGCCTGGCCGCGCACATCTGCGCGAGCGTGCGGCTCTTGGGCCACAGCCGGGGCTGGTGCGCGGCGAAGTTGCCCGCGGCGCGCGCGGTGCGGTCGAGCAAGTCCGCCAGGAGCGGCAACAGAGCGACCCCGTGCGCGTCGGTCGCCGCCAGAAAACAACGCGCCGCGTTCGTCACGACTCGGCACGCCTCCGCCGCGCGCCGCGCCCACGGCGAAGGCGCGTCGATGACGAAAACGCTTTTTCGGTCGCCGACGCGTCGGACGTCGCGGCGGCGTCGGATCCGCTCCGCGCTTTCGGTTTCCGAAACTTCGGTTTCGTCGTCGTCGCCGTCGCCGTCGCCGCCGTCGCCGCTCGGCTCCGTTCGAGACTCGAGGGGGTTCCGGCCGCGCAGCTCCGCGCCCATCGCGGCGTGCGCGCGGCTCCACCGGCCGCAGGTCTCCGCGACCAGCGGCGCGAGGTGGGAAAACGACGGCGGCGGCGCGGATGCGTCCCCCGTCTCGCGAAGAAGACGGTTTTGTGTTCGTCTCGGGTTTCGTCCCGGTCCGGTTTCTTTTTCCGAGGAAGAAGGCGCCCCTCTCATCGCCGCGGCGGCGCGGAGCGCGCGCGCGGCGGCGTGGAGCGCATCCAGCGCCGTCGCGGGTGTCAGACGCGCGTCGTCGTCCTCGTCCTCACCGAGCGCTCCGCTGGTCGGGGGTCTCCTCGGGTCGTGGGGATGACGCACGCATCGCAGCGCCGTCTCCAGGCGCGTCGCGGTCTCCGCCGCGGCCGCGAGCGCGTCCGCGTCGCCCGATTCGGCGGCGCTGGACGCCGCGCGGACCCCTTCCCACGCCAAAACCGCGGTTTCCGCGGATGCGAGGTTGTTGGAGACCTCCAAAAGCTCGCGCGCGCGCCCGAGGCACGGCTCTTCGCGCGCGAACGCCTTCTCTCGCTCGTCGTCGATCGCGTCGGCGCCTCGCGCGAGTCGGGCGAGGGACGTCAGATGGTCAACCGCGCGGACGCGTCTCTCGAGCTCACAGACCTCGCGGTACAGCGGTGTGCGGCCCGGGACGCCGTCCCTACCATCGACCGTAGAGCACGCCACGAGAGAGGCCTCCGCATCCGGGACGCCCATCGCGCGCGTGCCGCGCGCGGGTCCGTCCTGCTGACCCTCGGAAGGGGAGAAACTTTCCCATAACGGCTCGCTTCGGGTCGGCACCTTGAAAAAGCACGCGGGACTTCCGGTCTTCCGCACTTCCCGCTTCCGGGGACGCGCCACGACAAAGACTGGTGTCAAATTCGAGTTGACAAAACGAAGAATTGCGCCCCACCACTCCTCACCCGCGCGGACGCGGGACGAGCAGTCATCGCGCGCGCGCTTTCGCACACGCGGCTGGAGCAAGACGATGGCGATGGCGAGCGCCTCGAACGCGCTGTACGGCGTGGACGTGTACTCCGATAGCAGCGAGGATTCGGGCAATTGGGAGTCCGCCGGGCCGAGGAATTCGAGCGGGTACCGCGTCGACGTCTCCGCCCGGAACGCCACCGAGAACGACCTCGACGCCGCGAGCGTGTCCTCCTCCGACTCCGAGGATGACGCGATGCTGGTCGCGCTCGTGAGCGCCATCGCCTGCGGCGCGGA
>MDSV01176299.1_pt1 | contig 43239 bp, 44 predicted proteins | sample 810851 | NCBI WGS metagenome assembly MDSV01 (sample SAMN05326640, study PRJNA326480) | marine metagenome | isolation source: seawater | place: Atlantic Ocean: North East | collected 2012
ATAATTTTGAAATTGTAATTTCATCTATTGTTCCACCATGAATTTTATCACCACTTATAGATTTATTGTTTAATATTAAATCACCACTAACAGTTAATTTTTTTCCTTGATTAATAAATATATTACTATTTGACATATCTACGTTATCAATATTACCATTAATAATATTTACATTTTCCATATTATTATTTGAAAAGTCTATTGGACCTAATAATTTTGAAATTGTAATTTCATCTATTGTTCCACCGTGAATTTTATCACCACTTATAGATTTATTGTTTAATACTAAATCACCACTAACAGTTAACTTTTTACCTTGACTAATAAATATATTACTATTTGATATATCTACATTATTCATATTACCATTATTAATATTTACATTTTCCATATTATTATTATTAAAATCTATTGGACCTAATAATTTTGAAATTGTAATTTCATCTATTGTTCCACCGTGAATTTTATCACCGCTTATAGATTTATTGTTTAATATTAAATCACCACTAACATTTAATTTTTTGCCCACATTAATAGTTATACTTGCATCTGTTATATATGTTGTAGATTCTAAATTTACACTACCTTTAACTGTTAAATTATCATTAAATAACACTTCATTACTTACTGTTAAATTATTTAAAACATGTAGATTATTATTTATTGATAAATCACCACTAATTGATACATCATTTAAATTTGCATTAATATATTGATCTAGTATTACATTTCTAACATTTGTTAATTTTGATCCATCACCTTCAAAAGCTTTACTCTTAACTGTTTCATTAACTGATATATCATTATTAATAATAACACTGTTTTTGAAAATAGTGTTACCGCTAACAGTAAGATTATTTATATTAGTATCATTTTTTACGAACAAGTTGTTACTTATTGTTAATTGATTTTCTATACTTATATCTTGTAAAATAATTAATTTATTTAATTCAACTATATTTGATTTTATAATACCTGAACAACTTATATCACCTGAAATTGTTAAAACATAATCACTTATATTATCCCCTATAATATTTAAACTATTTATATTTAAATAATTAGTTCTTGTTATTTCACTAGTTGAAACGTCGTAAGTCAAAATTTCATTATTATTAGTATTAATATTCCTTATTGGATTTACATAAAAAGCGTTTGAAAAATCAGGGTTCAAAGGATGATCGCTATTTGCCGATAATACAATTGTAAATGGTTTTTGATTAACTTGACCTGCCATATTACCAATTGCAATACTATATTCGCCTTGGTTATTCCAACCTGCCATATTACCAATTGCAATAGAATTATTACATTGATCACATTTACCAGCTTCATTACCTATAGCTATTGAATTAATTTTTTGATCATCCTTCCCTGCCATATTACCAATTGCAATAGATTGTTGACCTTGATTTTGATTACCGGCATTAGTACCTATTGCTATAGCGTTTAGATTTTGTATTACACCTGCACTTATACCTATTGCTATAGCGTTCAAATCTTGCGTTAGACCAGCATTAAAACCTATTGCTATTATTTTTTCATTTATTTTTAAAATATTACTACTATAATCATTACATATTAAACTATTTATATTTGCTTTATTATTTATAGAACAGTCATATGTTATAAAATTATTTGAAACCGATAAATTATTTACATCTATATAATTAATATTTAAATTTGAACTTTCAACTATTTCATAAGAAGTTGTATATTGTAATAATGATGTTTTTATTATTGGATCTAAATTTCTAATTGGTGCAATATATAATGCATATGAAAAATCTGAATTTAATGAAATATCACTAGCATTTAATATTATGCTATTATTATCTTGATTATTTAAACCTGCACTAATACCTATTGCTATTGAATTATGACCTTGGTTTATTAAACCAGAATCTTTACCTATAGAAATAATATTATTATTTAGTTTAAAAATATTAGAAGATATATCATTAGGTATTAAAATACCTGATATTGAAATATTACCATATACATCTGCATTATTTAATGATATATCATAATATTTATTAAATAATTCATCTTTTAAAAATTTATTATTTATAGTAATACTATTTACATTTATATTACCACTAACATTAATGTTATTTAATACTGAAATATCATATGTTTCTATATAGCAAATATCTATATTATTTATATTAGCATGATTAAGTGATACTTCATTTAATATTGCTAAATTGTTAATATTTATATTTGAAAGATTTGCAGATATTGCTTCAATATTATTAATATTTATATTAGAACTTTCAACTACTTCATATGAATTTGTATATTGTAATAATGGTGTTTTTATTGATGGATTTAATTTTCTAATAGGCGCAATATATAATGCATATGAAAAATCTGAATTTAATGATATATCACTAGCATTTAATATTATACTATTATTACATTGATCTTTTTCACCTGCATAATATCCAATAGCTATAGATTTTGTACCTTGGTTTTTATTGCCTGCATTATTACCCATTGCTATAGCGTCTAAATTTTGTGTTACGCCAGCACTTAAACCTATCGCAATTGTATCTCTACTTATTGTAATAATATCTCCATCTATAATGCCATTAATATGTAAATCTTTATCTAAAATTAAATTATTATATATTACTAAATCATTTGATACTGTTACTTTTGATGCATTTATTATATTATTTACTATTAAATTATTACTAACAGTTATATTTCTACTTATTAAATTATTACTTACTGTTATATTTGTTCTACATGTTATATTATCGACATCTAGTTGATTGTTATCATCCAATTGTAAATTTCCATGTAAAATAATACTATTTGAACTTAAGTCTATATTATTCAATGATTCAATTACTAAATCATTCGTTTCATCAATACTAGTAATTTTTTCTGCATAAATTTTAAATAAACCAGGATTATTTAAAGGTGTTAATCTTCCATCATTCATTGGATATTATTATACTATAAAGATAAATAATAAAAATTATAATACTTTCTATTCTAATTTCTATTATATTTTCATAATCATAATTAAATTACTTTTATTATGATTATAATTGTAATAATAATAATAATTATTCTTACTATATTAATTAAGTTAATTTATTAATCATTAAATGTTTTCCTGAAATATAAATTTGATTGTTAACTAAATTATAACTACTTTCTGGTAAGTTTATACATGTTAATAAATTTGTTATTAATTGATTTGTTTTTATTGAGCCATTACATATATCTATTTCATATTGTGGATTTAATATATTTATTCCTATTCTAGAATTTGATGGATCTATAGAAATATATTTATCAGACATATTAATATCATAAATACTACTTTCTCCAAATGCATCTATTAAACTATTTAAACTCATTAATATTATAAATAATATATTTTCTAAATCAATAAATTTATTATTTTATTATTATGTTTTTATTTTTAAATAATTATCATGAGAATATACAGTACCAATAGGATTACTGTCAAAATTAACATCATTATGTTTAGGTAGATGGTTTATAATTAATTTATTTATTATAAGATTATCAGTCTTTATTGTTCCTCCACCAGATACATCTATTTCATATTGTGGATAAATTGTGTTTATTCCTATTCTATTTTCTGATGTATCAATTATTATACATTTTTCTGTAATATCATCTATAGAATCTATATTTATATTAACTTGAGCAAATGTTCCAATTAATTTATTAACAGACGATGTCATTAATATATAAAATTTTATATATTTAATAATATTAACTAAATAATATATTAATGTTTTTCTAAATTATTAATTTTTTTTTCTAACATTGATATTTTACTATTTAAAGTATTTATTAGCATATTTTGATTGTTTAATATTTTTGTTATATTATTTATTTTTGTATTATCATTGTTTGTATTATCATCGTTTGTATTATCATTGTTTGTGTTATTTGTATTTTGTATATTAACATTTTTATTTGTTAAAATATTTTTTACATCTGATGCTATTTCTTTTACTGCTGCTATTAAATATACAAAAATATTGTTATAATTTAAATAGTAACTTGTATTAGCATCTCCTACACGAACTGTAAAACTTAAATCATTTATTTTTTCTACTTCTTGTGCTATTAATCCTGCTTCTACAATATATGGTTCATTTATGATTCCATTATAATTTATATCTTTAAATGTTCTTGTTTTATCATATCGTTTAGGAACTAATTGATTTATTACTTCTAAACCATTATTAATAATAAGTTCATTATGTTTTAATCTATCATCTGATGAAATCGCAGAATCATTAACTCTGTACACACCATCAGAAAAAGTTACATTACCTTTTACATACAGATTACCAGATATATCTAAATTCCCAGATATATCTAAATTTCCACATATATCCAAATTTCCAAAAGAAACATCAGAATAGATATTTTTTTGTGCTAAATTGTCAAAAGATATATTATTAACTTTTGATGTTATTAGATAATCAGTCTTTATAGTACCTAATACATCTATTTCATGTTGAGGGATAGAGTTTTTTACTCCTATTTTATTATTAATAACATCAATACATACTACATTATTATCTACACTTAAGTCAACATTATTTGATAATGCATTAAAGCTTGTTATAACTTTACTCTGGCTCATTTAATTTATAATAATAAATATTAAATTATTATAAATATAATTATTTCTAAAAAAAAAGTATATAAAGTCTTAAAATAATTATTTATATAAAAATGTCTGAAGAACAACAATATCAGCTTCCCCCGGCATCTATATGGAAACATATTGCAAAATTATCTATTACTGATGATAAACCTATTATGCTTGATTACTGGTTAGATTCGGTCGAAAAAAAAGTTTTAATAGGTGTTAAAGATACTGATGAAAAATTACTTGTAAAAAATGCCGAAGAATATACAAGTCCTATTTCACAAATTTTCAAAGTAGACGAAGTTTATATAATTGTAACTGAAAATTCTATATATTTAACATCCTCTAATATAGAAACTAGACGTATATCATAGAAATATTAATTTATGAATATAATATTATTATTTATTCTATATTTTCTATATAATAAATAATTGAATGAATGCTTTTATCATATTTTATTTGTTTTTTATATTTAATTTTATTTTTATTACATATTTGTCTTATTATAGTAATTAAATTATTATATGTCATATTTCTGGTTAAATAATTAATTTGATCTTTTCTATATTTATCTTTTAATTTATTAATAAAACTATCTACTTGATCATAATATATATATTTTTTATATATTAAATTATTAAATATATAATAATTATTTTCTAATGTACAATGTATCTTTAAAAAATCATATAAAATTTTATTAGAAATATCATATTTTATTATTGACATATAAATATTAATTTATATTTTTATTAAAAATATTTATAATATTATTAGTTAAAAATATTAATTCTATTGTATCTTCGTGTATATTATGAAATATATTTATATAATAACATATTAGTTTTATAATATCATATTTATATTTATCATCTAAATGACAATGAAATTTTATATACATAAAAAATTCTTCTAATATATCAATAACTGAAAAACCATTATTTGATAAATTTAATATATGTTTTATACTTTCTTTTAATTTATTATTTTTACAAAGTTCAATATAATCATTAAAATCACATGTCATAATATTACAACTTACATTTTCTAATAAATTATAATTTATTGTTTTATTTTCTTTTATTAACGATAATTTATCTATAATATTTATCATATTTGGTATAGATAAATTAGATGATTTAATTATCAAATCTTTACAATTATTATCCAATAATATATTTTCATTATTTAATATTTCACATAATATATTTTTTAAAAAAATATTATCTATATTGTTAATTTTTATTAATTCTAACTTATTTTGTATTGTAGTTTTTATTTTTTGCATATCATTACAAGTTATTAAAAAATTTATATGTTCATAATTACTTATAAATGTATTAAATATTTGTTGACATTGTTCATTTAATAAATCTAAATCATCTAAAATTATAGTTTTTTTTTCTTTAATATGTAATAAATTATTTATTTGACAATAAGTTTTTAATTCATTTCTATAATAATTTATACCTTGTTCTTTTAATAAATTTATATAAATAGTGTTTCTATATATAGCATTTTTATCATTATTATAATATTTATTTAATAATACATTTACTAATGTTGATTTACCAGATCCTAAACCACCATGTATTAAAAAATTTAATTTTGAATTGTTTAAATATATGTCTATTAAACTTTTTGTATATTCTGATATATTAAAATTATTTAAATTTGTAGGTTTATATTTTAAAATTAATGACATTTAATATATTAATATTAATATTCGGTAAATATTTAATATTAAATAATTTATTTAATATATGTTTAAATGTATAATAATAAAAAATATTATGATATTTTACAATTAGATACTAATTGTACAGAACAAGATATAAAAAAAGCATATAGACAATTGTCGTTAAAATACCATCCCGATAAAAATATTAATTCAGCTACACAATTCAATAATATTAATGAAGCTTATACCCATTTATTAGAATATCATAAAAATAATTTCAATAATAAATATGGTGATAATAATAATTATGATAATAATAATAATAATAATAATAATAATAATAATGATAATTATTCATCTATTAATATTTATAAAAAACATAACCAAGAATTAAATGATGATATTATTATTAACCTAGAAATAACATATGAAGATTCTTATAATGGTGCTAATGTACCAATAAACATTAATAGATCAATTAATAATAATAATATTTTTAAATATGAACAAGAAAAAATATATATTCCTTTGCCTAAATCAATAGATGATAATGAAATTATTATAATCAATAATAAAGGTAACTGTGTAAATGGTAACTTTTCTGATATAAAAGTTGTTATTAAATTAAAAGAACATTTAATATATTTTAGAGATGGTTTAAATTTAATTTATATTTCAAGTATAAATTTTAAAGAATCTTTAATTGGTGTAGATTTTAATATTACACATTTAAATAACAATGTATATAAAATAAACAATAAAAAAGGAGAGATTATACATAACAACACTAGTATCGTAATTAAAAATTTAGGATTTCAAAGAGATTCGTATTTTGGTAACTTAATTATAAAATTCAAAATAGACTATCCTAAAACTTTATCAAAAACTACTATTGAAAAATTGAAAGAAATATTATAATTTTATATTTGTTATAAATATATAATATGTTTTTCAAATTATTTATTGAATTGCTTATCATAATACAATCTATATAATGTATAAAAAGCAAATATTAATAAAATTGAGTGAATAAAAAAGAATATATTATTTATTATTATCCATCTATTTATTTCACTGTATTTATTATTTTTTTTGTATTCATTCAAACTATCATATAAATTATAATTTAATGCAGTAGAACAAATTAATATCAATAAAGATATTAATACTAAAGTATTTGTATATAATTTGCTTTTTCCTCTATAAAAGCGAGAATAACCTAATGCCGCAAATGAAACAGCTGTCGATAAAAACACATTTCTAATGGTTGTTTGATAATACATTACTAATTCTTTATAATTTTTAAATTCCATTTATATTATAAAAATAATTTAAAAATTAAAGATATATTATAATTTTAAAACAAATATAAAATTATAATATTAATTTATCTTCTTTTGCTTCTTTTGCTTCTACGTGTTCTTTTTGATTTTTTTACTTGTTTGGATCTTTTTACTTTTTTAGATTTTTTTGAAGATCTTCTTCTACGACGTCTTCCACCGCCAGAAAGACTATTGCTATTACCTGGTGTCATAACATCTTTTACATCATTCATTACTCCTTCGACAATCGCTTGTCCTTCTCCTGCTGCATCAACAAGACTAGCTACCATTTTATATAATATATAAATATTATAATTTAATTATTAATTAATAAATATTTTCCTATATTTGTATTACTTTTTAATACACTGTTAGTATCTAAATAAACAAACCAATTATAGACGTTTCTTTTTAATAATTCTTTACGTGGAATGTATAATCCTAAACTATTACAATCTAAATCTATATAAGTAGAACCTAATAGTCTATCTAAACCTATTATTTTATTATTACTATCACGTGTTCCCAAATAATTTCCTGTTATATAATTAAATTCATTTTTATTAATTTTATCATATAACCAATTAGATATATTCCCTTCTAATTTGCTATTCAATGTATGATCATTATTAACTATTATTTCTAAATGTTTACCCAATTTATAAATAGTTGGACAATTTTTAATACTACCTATAAATTTGAGAGATGGACTAAATTCATTTATATTACTTTCAATTGATTCATTTTGAAATTCTCCTAAACATGGCTTATCATATTGTAAAATATTATCATATATTTGTTTTAAACTTTTAAATAATATGAATGATGGTTCCATAATAATTCCCCCGTATTTGTATAATAATTTTATCAATGCTATATTTCTAATATTTTCTTTTTGTATATTACCTACTTTTGACATATCAATATCCCAATTATCTAATAAATTATAAAATGAACTATCGTCTATTAATACAATATGAAAATCTTTATTGCATTTATCAATTATTGATTTTAATGTTAAATATAGATAATCTTGATTTAATTCATTACTTGATCTTGATGAAAAAGATTCCCATTTTCTTAAATTTCTATCATATTCTATATGTATCCATATTATTGGTTTTTTTATTGAACTTAGATTATATATACTAGTATTATCATTATCTAATAAATATTTTTTTATTAAGTTCAAATCTTCTATTTTATCATCTTTTTCAATATATATTTTATATTTATTAAATAAATATCCTATCACTAACAATAATAATATACTTATTACTAAATTAAAATATTTATTATACTTCATAATATATATTAGAGACATTTATTTTATTTGTTTTAATGAACTCCAAAATATATCTGATTTTTTTAAAATTTCTCTATCTTGCATTGCTAGTTTAAATGCTCTATTTGATGCTATATATTTTTCTTTAAACTCTTTATTGTTTAAATAATCTTTATTATAATTATCGGAATGTGGTACTAAATTTTGATTATTTCTTTTAAATTTCAAATCTTCTAGCGATTTATAGTTATTTTTTATATCGTCTTCTACTACCGGTACTACTGATTCATTATGTGCTTTCTTTAAATCTTCAAATTGTAATTTGCTAAATATAGATGATCCATATTCATCTGGTTTGCTATTTGCTAGATCACTATATCCATTTTCATTAAACTCTTTAATTTCTTGATATTTTATTAAATCCCTTAAATTATGTTTTTTTTTATTTATCATTTCATTCATTTCATTTTTATTTTTACATATTTCTACATTATCTTCTTTTTTTAACCATTCGCCATAACCTGTTTTATCATAATCATTTTCTATTTTTAATTTGTCAAATTCTTTATTAAACCATTTATTAAAATCTTTTGGATTATTATGTTTCTCTCCCAATTTATTCAGTAATTCTATTTCCTCATTATTTTTTTCTGTTGTATATTCATATTCTATATTTTCATTTAAATTTACATTCGCTTTCTCTCTAAATTCATATACTGAATGCAATAATTTGAATGCGCTACTAAAAAATAGAAAATATTTCTGATCTAACCCTGACTTATCTGGATGCATCATTAATACCTGTTTTTTTGCTTTTTTTAAATCATTCAAATTAAAATTAAATTTTAATTGAAATAGTTTTAATAAATCATCATAATCATAATTATTTATATTTAAATCTAATGATTCCATATAATATAAATAATTATGTTTTTTATTTAATATTCTTTTATCTCTTTTATTTCTTTTATTTTTGTATTGTTACATAAATTTTTTACTATTTTATCATCTATCCCATCCAATGGCTTTCCTAATTTTGACATTGCTTTTGCATAAAACATTTGTTTATCATCATGTTCCATAAAATCTGGATTCTCTTTTGTCCAATTTGTTAATGCTGTATAATTTTTATTTGAAGTTTTCTTTATTACCTGTTTTATCTTTGATTTATCTGTATCTTTTTCCCATGTATCATTATCTTTTATATATAATGTTTCTCGCTTTATATCAGTGCAATGCATTGGTCTTTCATATACACTTAATTTACTCATATTTTCCATTATCGCGTGAGTTAATCCTTTTTCTAATCCATTTGTTTTTGTAAAATCTAATTGCTCTAATGATATTTCTATCTGTTTTATAAAATCACTCATATTTATTGCATCTTTACATTGTTCATTTAAAAATACATTAATATTAAATTTCTGATTTATAGTATTATTATTTGTATTATTATTATTATTACCTACTTTTGGTATTAATTCTCCTATCGTTTTTTGTTGTTCTACCATCATATTTCGCATTTCTTTATTTTCTTTCACCAATTCTAATATCATATCTTTATAATCATTTGAACCTTCATTTTTCTCTACTATTTGTGTCTCTTCAATAAATGTACAAGTTTTCTTATGTGTCCAAAGACTTGGATAATGTTTATAAATCTTACCACATTCACATTTGAAATCTTTTACTATTATTTCTTCTTTTATTGTTGGCTCTTTTTCGAGTTCTTGTGGCTCATTTTTTTTGGATTTTATAGTATTTTCTAATTTTTTATGTTTTCCTGTCAGTAAATGTCTATTAAAATTAGATTTTTTACTACATTTATAATCACATAATTGACAATAAAAAATATTTTGCTCATTTTGCTCGTTTTTCATAGTATTTTATAGTATATTATAGGCAACTAAAATATTTCTAAATAGTTTAAAAAAATAATAATTTTTCACTTTTTCCACCTTTTTTGGTTGCTTAGGATTGACAAAATCGTTAATATCAAAAAGTGGAAAGTGGATTTTTTTGCTCGTTTTGCTCCTTTTTTTATAGGATAAATTTACTATCATCATAATGTATCATAATTAATATTTAATGTTTACATGTATTATCGTAATAAAAAAAAGATATTCTATTTTTGGCTCTTTTTTGGCTCCTATTTTTAGGAGTTTTATACTATGTCCAAAATCGAAAAAACGAGCAAAAAATAATTTTTTTTTTTTGCATCATAAAAAATTTTATAATTATTTAACATATTCACACCTTAATGATTTAAAATCTAAAAAAAGTGCAAATTTGGCGGAATTTCTATAAAGGTAAAATAAAACTATATTTGGACATTTTTTTTTGTCCAAATCTCTAAAAATTTTAACTTTTATAAAATTAAAAAAATTTCACTTTTTAAAAAGGAATATTTCTCTTATGTAATAGCGTCTCATAGAAAAAAAGGCTAATTTTGGGGTTCTTTAAGTTCAAAAATATAATATATAATAATTATATTTAAAGAAATAAAATTAATTATTCATAATATATATTGTTTATATATATATATATATTATGGATACCCGTTTATCTTATCTTTTTTTTAAAAATTTTATATACAGTGGAGTTATATTGGGTGTTTTACTTAGTTTAATGGAAATTATTAAAAATTCTAAAAAAAATATTGGATTCTATGCATTTTTATCAGGTAGTTTTTTTGTAGTAAATCTTATACAATATAATTATATTGAGGATGTATCACATAATAATACAGAAACATTTTTATTTCATTCAATAACAGGTGGAATTTTATGGGTTGTTTTTTCTATTTTTCTATATATTTTATATAAATATAAAATAGATAAAACTTTATCTATTTTAATTATGATATTTTTAGTATTAATTACTACTTTACTTTATTATTATTTTTTTTTGAATAATTAATTATTTTAAAATATATATTAATAGTAAATGACATCAATATTAAATAATGATTTAACAACTACTAATTCTGATATTAGAATCCCTATATCATATAATAATTATTCATTTGCTGATTCTTCAAAATTATTAACCAATTTAACATCAAATAATAAATATATAGATTTAACAGATTCAGGTTATACTTTGAATTATAAACCTTCTAGTAAAAATTCTAAAATTCATGTTAGAGCTAAAATTAATTATGTATGTTCCAAATGTAATTCAGAATTAATTAGTTTTAGATTGTTAAGAAAAATAAAAGGCAATTCTCAACCATTAGTATTAATGAATGATTGTAGTTTAGGTTCATTTTTTGGAGTAACTAACTATAATATTTATAATCTAGAATATATAGATACTCCTTCTACTTTAAATGAAATTACTTATTATTTAAATTATAAAATTCATAATTCCAATAATAATATAAATAACAAATCAGGCATATTAGGTTATGATTTATCCAATCATAATTTCTTTTGTGCACAAGAAATTTACATACCCGAAATTGAACAATATTGTTCTGATACATATATAAATCAAGATTTAAATTATAATTATCCAATTATTATAATTGGAACTGCCGGTAATAATACTATGTTTTATTCTATTAATAATAGTAAAACCTGGATTTCTTTGGGTAAAACTATATTTGAAGAATCTTGTAATGATATTATTTGGAGCGATGAGACAAAAAAATTTATTGCAGTTGGAAAAGGTTCTAATTGTATAGCTTATTCTAATATTTATGGTAAAGAATGGAGAAATATTAGTTCATCATCCAATATTTTTAGTCATTGTGGTAATGCTATAGTATGGAGCGGTTTTAAATTTGTTGCAGTAGGAGAAGGTAATAATACAATAGCTTATTCTGGCGATGGATTAAATTGGTATATAGTACATAATTCTATTGATATTTTTGATAAAGGATATAATATAACATATGGTAATAACAGATATATATGTGTTGGTTCTGGCAAAAATACGTTAGCATATTCTGATGATGGAATTAATTGGATTGGATTAGGTAAATCAATATTTAATATTGCTGCATATGCAATTTTTTGGACTGGTAAAAGATGGATTGCCGGTGGCGAAGGAAATTTTACATTAGCTTATTCAGATGATAATGGTTTAAATTGGACTGGATTAAATTCTACTATTTTCAATAAAAATGTCTTAGGATTTGCTATGAATAATAATATTATTGTAGCAGTAGGAAATGGTAAAAATAATATAGCATATTCAATTGATCATGGTTTAAATTGGATTAATATAAATGGTGTTTTTAGTAAAAAACATAAAGTTAAAAATGTTTCATGGGTAGGTAATTATTTTATTGCATGTTCTAGCGAACCAAATAATTTTATGCAATACTCATATAATGGTATCGATTGGTTTAGAATTAGTAATTATAATGGTTCATTTATTACAGAAATTAATACTGTAGCTACTAATATTTCTTATTTAAATAAATATGAAAATTTTAATTTAGATATCTCTCTAGATAATTTACGTGTAGACAAAAATTTAGAGACAAATAATATTATTTCTAAAAATTTAAATATTCTATCTCAAGAAGGTAAAATAAATACACAAGCAAAATTAGATATAAGTTTAATATCTTTAAACGGTTCTATTAATTTAATGAGTAATAATAATCTCTATATTAAATCTAATGATAAAATAATTATAGAATCAAATGATAAAACAATTATAAAATCAAACGAATCGAATATAACAGAAATAATATCTGGATTAATAGTTGATAATATACTAATAAAAGATAATTCTATTATGGAAAAAAATGGTAATGAATTACATTTAAAATCTTTGAATGATGATGTAGTAATTACATCTTTATCTGGTACTATTAAAATAAATCCTTCTTTAGAAATCGCAAATTTAAATTTATTTGATAATACTATTTTGTCAAATAATAAAGATTTTAATATTATAGGAAAATATAATGTAAATATAGTATCTCAAAATGAATTAAAATTTACTTCTGGTGGTAAAATTAATTTTGAATCTAATAATAAATCCAATAATATTATTGATTTTGGAGGAGCAACCTTACAAAATATAGATAAAATATTACTAGATAAAACAGACGATTTTATTTTACCAAAAGGAATTATTACAATGTGGAGTGGTTCTGATCATAATATTCCAAGTGGCTGGGTATTATGTGATGGAAAAAATGGTACGCCTGATCTAAGAGGAAGATTTATATTAGCATCGACCGGAGAAACAGATATTTCAAATTTATATGGCGAAAATAAAAAAAATACATTTAATACTAATAGTATAGGTGGTCAACATGATAATTATTTAACATTAGATGAATTACCAAATCATTCACATGAAGTATCTTGTAGTAATTACACATTTATACATGATCATTCTATAAATTCAGTAATTAAAAAATCTTATACTAGCCATAATCACAATGCACTTACTTATAATACCGAAAGTTCATATAATCATAATCATGACTTAAGTTATTTAATAACATCTGACGAAGTTAATATATCACATAAACATAATTTAAATAATCATAGTCATAATATAGAAACACATAATGATGAACATAATCATGAAGTAGATGAACATAGTCATAATGCTAATATTACTATACCTTATTCATTAAATGATAATTTAATTGGTAATAAATCAATAATAACCGATGGAATGCATACCAGTACTATGAATTTAATTGATTTAAGTAATGGTACTAAAATAAATATAGATAATTGTGAAAAATTATTTACTAGTGTAAATAAAACAATTCATAATCATGGAGGTAAAACAAGTTCAGTTGAATTAGAAACTTTAGAAAATAATAATTCTCATTTACATAAAATAAATTCAACTATAGATATTAAAGAATCAAATAATACTCATAATCATAAAGCCTTTACAACAATACAACATAATGAACAAAAACATTCTCATAATATAGATTCTTCTATATATCCAACATCATCAACTCATAATCATGATATAAGTTTAAATTCTATAGGAGCAAATAAATATTATAATAATATGCCAGCATATTATGTTTTAGCGTTTATAATGAAAATATGATTTATATAAAATATAAATCATAAAATATATATATTAATAAAATAATATTAAATAAAAATAATATATTACTAAAATAATATATTATGTCTAGAATAGAGTATAATTTTAATAATATAAATAATTATAATTCATGGAATTTTAATGCTTATAAAATAATTTCAATTAGTGGTGATGATTTAATACTAAAAGTATCTAATAAAGCTAATAATATAATAAATGATGGAAATATAATTCCAATGATATCAGAAAATTATGATTTAGGAAATCAAAAAAATAAGTTTAAAAATATTTTTTCTAAAACTATAACAGGTAACCTTAATGGTAATGCAAAAACATGTACAAAATTAAATAATCCAGTAAAAATTGGTAATATATTATTTAATGGAGAAGTTGATATAAATTTACCAGGAGTTAATGAGCGTGGTAATCAAGATACTACTGGTAATTCTGCTAGTGCAAGTAAATTAAAAAAAACTATTCAAATAGGTGGAATTCCATTTGATGGTAGTAAAAGTATAGATTTGCCAGGCGTGAATATATTGGGTAAAGTAGGTACATATGGTATAGCTTATAATGCAATAAAATTATATTTTAAACCAAAAATAGGAGGTATATTATTTGATGGATCTAATAATATTGATTTACCTGGTGTAAATATACCAGGAAATCAAAACACTACAGGAGAGTCTAATTCATCAAAAAAATCAGAATCTTTACAAAGTGTTAACAATAATTCTAAAATATTATTAAATAATAATACTATTGAATATATAGCAACACAACACAATTTTAATGGTTTGATAAACTCGCCCGAAATTAATAAACTAAAAAATGAATTGGAAATTTTAAAAAAAGAAATGGAAGAGTTAAAAAAAAGTTTAAATTAGTTTAGTAAATAATTTAAAAATAATTAAATATATTATAATTAAATGACACTTAACTTAGATGAAAACACCTTGAAAAGTCTGCAAAATAATTTAAATAAAAATGAAATGATAATTATTAAATTTACAGCAGATTGGTGTGCACCATGTAATTCAATAAAAGAGTTTATTCATGATATAGTAAAAAGTTTGCCTGATAAAATAAAGTTTTATGAAATTGATGTAGATGATTCGATTGAATTATATGCAAAATTTAAAAATAAAAAAATGCTAAATGGTATACCAGCACTTTTAGCATTTAAAGATGGAGAGAAAGATATATGGTATATACCAGATGATAGTATATTGGGAGCAGATAAAGCAAAAATTAGAAGTTTTTTTGATAGATCAATAAAATATGTAAGTTAATTATCAAATAACAAAAATTAAATAATATATCAATGTAAAATATATTATTTAAATCTACAATATTATAATATATAATATCAAAAAATACAAATATATGAAAATTTAATTAGATTGTATTAAATTTTTTAATAAGTATTGATTTTCTAGATTTTCTTCTATATGGCATACTATTTCTTCTAGTAGAATTGGATTTCATAGACAAAGTTCTATATGTAGAAGTTCTATTAAGTAATAGGTTATTTTTTAATGCTTTAATCCTAATAGATTTTATATTGTTTATAGATAATATTTGGTTACCTGTTAAAATTCTTTTATTGATTTCCTCTAGTTCATCATTATCAAATAATGAGTTATATCTTTTATTTAATTTATTTAATAAAAGTTTAAATTTTTTTAAACTATCATTCAAATTATTTCTTATATCTATTTTTAAATTAGAATCTAGTTCGTGATACTCATTTTCAATAATATTATCTAATTTATCTAATATTATACTATATTCATTTATTAAAGGATCAATTAAATTTTTTATAAATTTATCAACTTTAGGTTTACATTTTATAAAATTTTTTTCATCATCTAAATTTTTATTTTTATTTTTATTTTTAATTTTAAATTGTTTTATTTCAGCATCAAATAAAACAAATGCTATAGTAGGATAATTATATTTAATAAGGTTATAAGAACTTCTATATAGGGTTTTATCTAATTGATTTTTTAAATAATTTATATGTAATATCGTGCTTGTTTGTAAATCTAACTTTCGTAATGAATTAGACATATATATATATATATATATATTTATTTTTTTATTAAATTATTAATGTTATTTGAAAATTCTTCAAAATTTAATTTTGGAAATAATACGTGGGATTCCCAAAAATATCTACAAAATGCATATTGAAATTCATAGTTTTCATTATAATTTTCAGGATAATTTTTTAACAAGAAATTATATATATCTTTATTAGGTATTAAATTAAGACTATTTTTAGGTAATACATACGATAATAATAAATGGGGATGTATAATATTTTTATTAGGAGTTATATTAAGTTCACTATTAAAATATGGAATATTTTTATAGAGATCTTGTAATAGAGGAGGATAATGATAATTATATGAATGATTCCAACTAATACAATCGTCTGAATAATAAATGAATGTCCATTGTAAAGTTAATAAATAATTATTACATATGGTATTAATTTCATTATTATTATTATCAATATCAATATTAAATAATGAATAATAATATCTATAGTTCCAGTCTTTTTCATATGGATTAATAAATAATTCAATATTACGTTCCCACGTTGGTGTATTAATGAATTTAGTTTCTTGTTCATCAATAGTATTATCAGGGTAATATTTTCTAGATAATCTATCTTTATATTTATAATTGTCTAAAATAAATTTTTCTTCTTTTTCAGCAAGGAAACCTATATATTTTTTGAATTTAACCCAATTAATAATTTTATTTTTAATAATATTGTCTTCTAGTTTGAAAATTGTTCTATATAAATCGAGTAATATAGTTAATCCATTATTTCTAAGATTAATAGCAGGGAAATGTTCGTTAAAATCATTACCTAATAGAAAACATATTAAAATATAATCAGAAATTTTGTTATAATAAATTTCGCTAGAAATATGGTCATTAGAGTTTGTTAGTAAATAATATATTTGATCGGCTAAAATATTAATATCAATAATATATTTATCATCAGGATTCAATGTGGAATCAAGAGAATTAATAAAATTGGGTGTTTCTCTATACAAAAATATAGTATTATTATATTTAAGATGATTAAGAGATAACATAATTAAATCGGAATCCATACCATATATAACAGTATTGTCATCATTATGATTGTTATTTCTAATATATTCAAAAATTTTATGTTCGCCTTCACCAGGAATATCGCTGAGAGATAAGATAAGATTATTAGATTTACATTTATTATTGAAATGATTTTTAATAGTATTATTTAATTTATCCATAAAGATAGTACCGGGTGTAATAGATGCGGTATCCCATTCAACTTTTTTATTAAAGAGTTTATTTTGATAATAAGATTTATAACGTCTGTTTTTTTGTTGGTTTAATTTAGCAATAGGTGGTACACCGTCAAAAGCAATTAATATATTTTTAGTAGGATTAGTAATTTTAATGATATTTTCTATTTTATCAATTACTTTATAAATAATATAATTTTCAAATTGAACATTATCTTTATAATTGGTGAAATCTATAGAATCATATATAATAGAATTACTATCAATATATAAGTTATTAATTGATTTAATATAATCTAATTTTTTAACAATATTTTTATGATTTTTTATAAGACTAGCAAAATAATATGGTATACCCATAATGTATTTATAAAATAATAATAATTATTCTTAAATCAATTTTAAAAAATATAAAAATTTGTAAAAAAAGAGAAAAATTATTATACATATTATAGAAAATATATAAAAAATATATAAAAACATAAAAAAATAATATATTTTTATATAAGAATAATATTGTTAGGAAATGTCAAATAATTATTCGGAAAAAATTTTTTTTTTTAAAGAAGTAGTAAATAAAATACAACATGGAATACATAATATGCATTTGATGAATATTATAAATTCGAATGAATATAATAATTGTTTAGATAATATAGAAAAAATAATAATATTAATAAGTAATTTAACAAGTGAAAGTAGTGTTAATGATTTACAATATATAAATAATAGTTTATCATCATTAATAAAAAATTATGGAGTATATGATTTTGATATATTTTTAAAAATATGTTTAACAAATGAATTACTAGATAAATATTTAAAATTAGATAAATTTAATGAAAAATTAAAAGTAATAACAAAATATTTACATCCAATAAATTATAAAATAATAAGTTGGACAGGTAAATATAATCGTGATAAAAAAATAGATTTGGATAAAAATACAAAATTAATACCAATGAAAAAAAATAGAATAATAGATGATAAAACAATAGTAGAAGAAAGTGAACAATTAGAATGTTTAGATTTATTAAGAACAAATACAAATTTTAATTTAAGAGTATATGGTATAAAAGTAATAATACATGATGAATTAAATAAGAAAACATTATGTGTAAATTGTTTGGTTGATAATTTAATAATGTTAAATATAAATGAATTTTATATAGAAAATAGAAAAAGTATTTTAAATAATTATGTAATTAATAATAATAAAAATGAAAAATATTTAGAAAGTTCATGGATAAATTTTTATAATAATTTATCAATAAAAGATTACTTGATATATAATGATGAAGATTTATTTAATAAATATATCAATATGATGAATCAGATAACTATAATTGGTAATAAAAATATAAATAATATAGTTCAAGATTTTGTAGGATCAGAATTATATAATCAGAGAAATATAATAATACAATTATTAGTGAATAATTATAAACAAGAATATCAATATATAGCGTATTTATTATATGATTTATTGTCAATAGAAGTCCAATCATCAAATGATTCAACAGAACAAAAGATATTGTATGATAGTTTACCAATAGAATGTAAGAAACATTTTAAAAAAGCAATGTATAAAACTATAGAATATACAACAAATTTATCAAATTTTGATAAAAATAAAATACCATTGGAACAACAAATATGTTTAATGAAAGTGGGTGATAATGTAAAAGAAAAAGCTATGCAAAAATTAAAAGAAATAAAATCTAAATCAGAAGATTCTGGATCAAAAGCGAGACAATATTTAGACGGGTTACTAAAAATACCATTTGGAATTTATAAAGAAGAATATATTTTAACAAAAAAAGATGAAATAAATAATTTATTTGTTTATTTAACAGAACCATTAAAAAAATTAAATGTAAATACAATAGATAATAATTATATAAAAAATTTTTTGGAATTAATAAATGAAATATTATGTAAAGAAAGTTATAGTTCTTTAGAAATTTTAAATATAGTAGATACAATAGAAAAAAATCTAGAACCTATTTATATAAATATAATAAATTGTGTGATAAATAATTTGTTACAAAATAAGAAAAAAAATTTAGTTTTATTGTTAAATTCCATAATAATGTTATGTAAAAAATATAATATAGATACTGGAAAAATTGTAACTTCAAATAGTAAAATAAATATAATTAGAGATTCAATAAAAACATTAGTAGAAAATAATAAAAATAATTTAGAGTTATTAAAAGATATTTTAATAGAAAATGAATATATAAATTCAAATAAAGTCTATAATTATTTAATAACAACTGATAAAGTTATAAAAATAATAATGCAAAAAAATAATGAAATAACAGAATATATAAGTAAATTTAATACTACACTTAATAATGCAGTACATGGTCATTCAAATGCAAAAAAACAAATAGAAAGAATATTGGGACAATGGATAAATGGTGAAAAATCAGGTTATTGTTTTGGTTTTGAAGGTCCACCTGGTACGGGAAAAACAACTCTGGCAAAAATAGGGTTAGCAAATTGTTTAAAAGATACAAATGGTGAAAGTAGACCATTTTCATTTATTGCACTTGGAGGTTCGTCAAATGGAAGTATACTAGATGGACATAATTATACTTATGTTGGATCAACATGGGGTAAAATAGTAGATATATTAATTGATAATAAATGTATGAATCCTATAATTTTTTTAGATGAATTAGATAAAGTAAGTAAAACAGAACAAGGAAAAGAAATAATAGGAATATTAACTCATTTAATAGATACGACACAAAATGATAGCTTTCAGGATAAATATTTTAGTAATATAGATTTAGATTTGTCTAAAGCATTATTTATATTCTCATATAATGATGTAGATTTAATTGATAAAGTTTTATTGGATAGAATACATAGAATTAAATTTGATAATTTATTATTAGAAGATAAATTAACAATAACAAGAGATTATTTATTACCAGAATTTTATAGAAGATTTGGTATTGAAAATATAATAATATTTGATGATAATTTAGTTAAATATATAATTGAGAATTATACAAATGAACCAGGGGTAAGAAAATTAAAAGAAATTTTATTTGAATTAATATCAAGTATAAATTTAGATTTATTAAAAAAAACTCAAAAATATGATATACCAGTAGTAATAACAATAAATATAATAGAAAATATATTATACGAGAGACATTTTATAAGATATTTAAAAATCAATAGTATACCAAAAGTAGGTATTATAAATGGTTTATGGGCTAATGCATATGGTAATAGTGGTATATTGCATATTGAAAGTAAATTATTTTCAACAAATAATTTATTAGAATTAAAATTAACAGGCATGCAAGGAGATGTAATGAAAGAAAGTATGAATGTAGCAAAAACTTTATCTATATCACTATTAACTACAGGACAGAATAAAAAAATATTAAAAGATTTTGAAGAAACAAAATTACAAGGTATACATATTCATGTTCCAGAAGGTGCCACGCCTAAAGATGGTCCATCTGCTGGCGCAGCAATAACTCTAGTTATGTATAGTTTGTTTGTTAATAAAAAAATAAAAAATGAGTTTGCTATAACTGGGGAAATTAATTTGCAAGGATATGTAACAGCTATAGGAGGATTAGATTTAAAAATATTAGGCGGTATTAAGGCTGGTGTAAAAAGTTTTTTATATCCAAAAGATAATTCGAAAGACTTTAAATTATTTTATGAAAAACATAATAAAGATTTAGATATAGATAATTATGATTTTTATGAAGTTGAACATATATCAGATGTAATAAAATATATGTTGATCTAGAAAAATAATTTTATAATTATTTATTTTTATATATTACTATTATAATATATAAAATGCCACAAACAAATACTCCATATATTACACTTACTTTAACTAATTTATTCAAAATGTTAGCTTTTATGAGCCCTTTTTTAATTACATTTTTTATTATTATGTATATAATAATATCACCAACATCATTAGTACAAGGTCTTTTATTTTTATTAGGATTAACATTTGTTACAATAGTTAATACAATATTAAAATATATTCTTAAATTAAGACAACCTAATCATGCTAATCCAGTATGTAATTTATTACCTCTACCATTTACAGTATCAATAGGAGGTGAAATATATTCTTCTCCATCAACAAGTGTTACATTATTATCATTCATTTCAACCTACATGATATATCCTATGTATGTTTTATATTCAGATTCTAATCCTGGATTATTAGTTACATTAATATCAACTACATTAATTACTGGAGCAGTTGAATGGCATCAGAATTGCGCAAGTTTAACTGGTATAATTTTAGCATTATTAGTAGGTATTATATTTGCTTTTATATATATAAGTATTGTATCTATGAATAGTAAAGAATTAGTTTATATTTTTAAAACTAATTCAGATGCTGAAAAATGTTATAAACCTTCTAAAACAAAATTTAAATGTAGAAGACACACATCAAAATAAAAAAGTAAATATAATATTTTTATGGGGCGAAATTATTGACAATATTATTAATTGATGTATTAATTTTATTTAATAAAAATTGTCTATTAAATGAAGTATTCATTAATTTGCTATTATTTGTATTTTGAGAAAATATAATATTAAAATTCTTATAAATTACTTGAAAATTAGCTTTATCATATTTATTATCTAAATTTGAAAAATCAAAAGAATCTTTTTTTAATTTTAAATTTATTTTATTATGAAAATTAAATAATAATAATTTTAATTCATCCTTTTTGGTTATATTTGAAAAATTAAATTTTTTTACAATTTCATATGCATCTTTAGCACATTCTGGACAGGGTAAATTTCTAGTAATATTGTTAATAATGAACTCAAAATCTTTAACTACATAAATAAATTTTTCAGGATCAACTTTATGAATTAATGTATGAAAAAGATACCATATTGTATTTCCCCAATCAGTTTTATCATACATTTTAATTAGAATATATTATATATATATAATAAAAATTAAATATTATACTTAATGTTAATATAAAATATATTAATATTAAGTTAAATATTAAATATAAAATATTATATTTATGAATTCAATAAATCATAATGATTTATTTAAAGAATTTTTACATGATGATACAGATGATACAAATGTAGAAGATTTATGTCTCATAACTAACGAGAAATTAGAAGATAATTGTATAAAGTTGTCTTGTGGACATAAATTTAACTATTTACCTTTACATAGTGAGGTAGTACATCAAAAAACAAACAAAATATTAGATAATTCTAAACTTAAAATAAATGAAATAAAATGTCCGTATTGTAGAAGTATAAATAATAAATTATTACCTTATTATAAATATTATTCTGTTAAACCATTATTAGGCGTAACACATCCAATACAATATGCAATGAATACATATTCATGTGAATATGTAAAAAATGGTAAATTATGTAGAAATAATGCATGCAAAACAAGTGATGGTTTATTTTGTAATAAACATATGGGGTTAACTAAATTACAAGAAAATATATTAAAAGATATACCATATGAAATTTACAAAGCTTACAGTAGAAAAACTATAAAAGAATTAAAAGAAATATTAAGTAATAATAATTTAATAAAAACAGGAAATAAACAAGATTTAATTAATAGGTTAATAATTAATATTAATAAATAATATTAATTAAAAAAATATACATATAAATTTATATATTATTTTAATCTATATTATGTCAGATAAAGAAATATTAGTAAATATGATAAAAGAATGGGTATTAATTAATAATAAAATGAATGAAACACAAAAAATATTAAAAGAATTACGTACAAAAAAACAGAATATTTCAAATTCATTAATAAAAATAATGGAAAATAATGATATAGATGATATAGATATAAAAAATGGAAAATTGGTTCATAGAAAAAATAAGATTAAAGCTCCTATAAATAAAGATTATTTATTAAAAATGTTAGATGGATATTTTACAAATTATCCAGAAGTAGATTCAGACCACGTAAGTCAATTTTTATTGGATAATAGACCAATAAAAGAAAAATCAGTTATAAGTATAAGAGAAAAAAAATAAAAATTTTTATATTTATTTTTATATTTATTTTTAATTTTATAAACTAATTTCTAATATTATATATAATAAATGTATAATTTACTATTTTCGATTCTGGGAATTGGAATTGCATATTTTACTATATATTTAATTTCTACATTTTTTGATATTAAACCAGAATATTATCTTCCAGTAAGTCTCTGGATATCTGCATTATTAATATTTAATATATTTTTAGAAAAAGATGATAAACATATTTTTGTTTAATTTAAAAATAAAATGTTATTAAAAATGTTATAACATTATTAATTATGCAATTCAAAATCTTTTATGATTTTATTAAATGTATCATAAGGAATACAATCTGATAAATTATCTTCAATTTCAATTTTACTTGGTTTGCGATTGTATTCTTTTGAAAAATCTATAACAAATGAATCAACTTTATTATAATTTTCTTGGTATTTTTTATTTTTTTCAATTATATTATTTTTTTTAACAATATTTATTGTTTTTGTCATTTTATTATTTTTTTCGGGTTCTATAGCGGGTTCTTTATAAACAGCATGTCTAGTACTTTGTAAATAATTACATATTTCAGGTTTAAACATTTCATCAAATGTAATTTGTTTATCATTTAATTCTTTGTTTTTTTTAATATTTCCTCCTGAAAAAGTTTTATAAAATAATTTGATTATTTTAGGATTAATAGATGGACTAGTTTCCATTAATCTGTCAAATTCTTCTTTAGAAATTTTTAACATTTGATATGCATGTACTCTCTCTTTTCTAGATTTAGCTAACTCTAATTTTATGTTTCTATAAAATTTATCCCACGCAATAGATGTTACACGATGTGCTTCATTTAATTCATTAATTTTAAGAAATTGTTGAATTGTAGTTATTATTCCAGCAACAATATTAACCGCACCTATACCAATTGAATAATATGGAATATACGGTTTTGGTACTCTTTCAAGAGCAAAATTTGCTGTTCCGGTCAATGTAGACATTATTATAACAGGAATAGTAAACCATCTAGTTTTGGATGCATAAGAATTATGAGACATAGAATGTAGCCATCTATAACAAATTGCTTTATCTGCCCATTCAACTAAAATGTTTTCATGTTGATAAGACCATTCAGCATAATAGTTAACCATAGTGTCATCTATATCTGATACTGAATCTTTATTATTATCTTCTTTTTTTGACATTATTTAATTATTATTAATATATATATAAAAAAATATAAAAATATCAAATACCATTAATAAATAATGAACGAAATAAACGATGGTTTTGAAAAAATAGGGTTTTTAATATTAGCAACTAGCAATAAACGAGAGAATTGGAAAACTATAAAAGATTCATATTTATATAATATAACATTTAAATCGTCATTTTTATCAATAAATAATGATAAAATAAATGACTATATTTATTATATAGGTATAGATAAAAATGATAGAATATTTGATAACCCAGAAGCAAAAGAAGAACTTTTAAGATTTAAAAAAATAAAAGAAAATATAGATATTAAATTTGTTATTTTTGATAATAATAAAATACCGAAAGGGCACGCAACCTTAATGTGGAATGAATTATTTAAAATTGCCTACAATGAAAACTGTGATTATTTTTATCAATGTGGAGATGATATTGAATTTAAAACAAAAGATTGGGTAATAGATTCTATAAAAACTTTAAAAAATCATAATGATATAGGATTGACTGGTCCAATAAATAATAATAATAGAATATTAACACAATCATTTGTATCTCGTAAACATATGGAAATTTTTGGTTGGTATTTTCCAATTGAAATTAAAAATTGGTGTTGTGATGACTGGTATAATATGGTATACTATCCAAAATATTTATACCCATTGAATAAACATTTAGCTATTAATTTAGGAGGACAACCTAGATATGATATAAATAATGATAAATATTTTACTAATAATAATATGTTATTTGCAAATAATGTAAATAAATTAAGACAAACCACTCATAAATTAGCAAATGAGCATAAAAAAATGATAGAAAAATATATATCTAATAATTAAATAAATGTTTTCTAATTTAAATATATTTAAATATAAGTATTTAAATTAATATATTAATATGGTAACAATTAGTACATCAAATAAAAAAATTATTGAATTATTAGAAAAAAACGAACCATTTTTAATAAGTAGATTAGGAATAGGCGCTGAAACATATTTAACTTACCAATATTTAAGTGGTTCTAGAATAAATTTAAATTATTTAAATGCATTGAATAATAATGCTGGTATTTATAATGTAAATAAAACATTAAGAAACTATTTAGATTTATATAGTGAATGTATAAAAAATAGTGATTATTTGGCTTATTTTACGGGTTCTATTATAAATGAGCAAAATTTTTTTATTAATAAATATAATTTAAATATATTACATTCGCGTGTGTTAGAGCCATTTTATTCTTGTTTAGAAAATGAAAAGCCTTGGTCACAATATTTAATAAATAAAAAGGTGTTGGTTATAAGTCCTTTTGTAGAATCATTTAAAAAACAATTAAATAATAATTTTCAAATTTTTAAAGATTCAAATAAAAAAATATTTTTAGATGACCAAGAATTTATATTTTATAAATCATATCAAACAAGTGCAGGTAATCATTTACATAATGATTGGTTTGAAACATATAATTTAATGAAAAATGATATTACAAATATAGATTTTGATATTGCTCTTGTTAGTTGTGGTGGTTATGGTTTACCATTATGTAATTATATAAAAACTACAATGAATAAATCCGCAATATATATTGGTGGTGGATTACAATTATTGTTTGGTGTAATGGGTAAAAGATGGGAAAGTAATCAAATGTGGAATAATATAATTAGAGAAAATGATACTAATTTTATAAAGCCATCAGGTGATGAAATTATGGAAAATAATAATAATATAGAAGGAGGTTGTTATTGGTAATATTAAATAATATAATTATATATTGAAAATATTAAAATATAATAAAAATAAAACAATTAATTATTAAATATTTAAATATAATTTTTTAAAGATATTATATTTAAATATGGAATCATTAGGAACTAAATATGGTGGCTGGTCAATACCATTAGATGATAAATTAGATAAAAACAGTATTATTTATTCTGGTGGGGTAGGAGAAGATATGTCTTTTGATTTAAAATTAGAAGATAAATATAGATGTAAAATATTTTTAATAGATCCAACAAAAAGAGCAATAAAACATTATGAAGAAGTAAAAGAATTTTATAATACAAAAATAAATAATTTTTCAGGAAATATTCAATCAGATTATTTATATAATATAATAGATTTAGATCCCGATTTCAATAATTATACTTATATTAACAAAGGTTTATATAGAGAAAAAACAAAATTAAAATTTTACAAACAAACAAATCCAAATTATGTTTCTCAATCATTAGTAAATAATATGTATGGTAATGATTACGATGAAGTAGAAGTTGATTCTATAAAAAATATTATGAAAACATATAATCATAGTAAAATTGATTTGTTGAAATTAGATATAGAAGGTTCTGAAATTGATGTATTAAATAATATGTTAGATGATGAAATATATCCAAAATATTTATGTATAGAATTTGATTTATTATTAAAAAATAAAGATCCAAATAAATTAACACAAAAATTAGTAAAACGATTAGAAGAAAACAATTATAAAATATTAGAAAATAAAAATTTAAATATAACTTTTGAGAGATTCTTGACTTAAAAATAAACCTTATGTAGTTAAATTGTGGAAAAATTTAATTCCTTATATGAATAATATAAACTTTGATAAAACCAATGTTGGCTTTTTATTAAATTTAATATAGAAAATAAATAATAATATAAAAATAATTTTTTAATATTATTATTATTATGTCAGAGCCTTCGTCTTTTTGTACCATGTGTACTCATACATGTTATTTTGAATTTATTGGATTAGCATATAGTTTAAGTATTCACCATCCGGGTGCAAAATTTTATTGTATGTTAGATACTAAAACAAAAGAAGAATTAGATAATTTGACATTAAAACCAAATTTAGATATAAAAATACTAGTAGGTTTAGATAAATATACAGGATTAAATAGGCAAAAAATGGAACAAATGAATATTATTAAAGAATTTTGGAATAATAAAGCGGATATAATGTCGTATGCTTTACAATATGAGAAAGACACCATTTTTTTAGATTCTGATGTTTTTATAGTTAATCCAATTAATTGTATAGATCACACAAAAGACTTGGGATTATCACCACATTATGTTAGAAAATCAAATACAGACGAAGTAGGTTATTATAATGGAGGTTGTGTATGGACAAAAAATAAAGATGTACCTTTATGTTGGAAAAAACATACAGTAAAATCGCGTTATGTAGATCAAGCATCATTAGAAGATGTAGCAATAGATTACAAAAATAATATGTTTGAATTTGGGGAAGAAGTAAATTATATGCCATGGAGAGTATTATTGGCAAATGATCAAAAAGAAGTAGTTAATTCTATAAATATTAATAATAATCAAATAAATATTGGAAGTAAACCATTGGTATTTTTACATACACATTTTCATGATAAGCGTTTTATTCAAATTAATAATATTTTTATTAATGCGTTACGTAAATTAAAACGCTATAAAGAATTATTAATTATTGATAGAATTATTAATAAAAATTGGACTATTAAAATACCAAAACAACCTCAACAAGGAATTTGGAGACATTCTAATGATAGTTTTAGAGAGTTAGCATTATTGTATAAAAAAAATAATAATGATGTTACTATTGAATTAATAGATAATGGACATTGTTGGTTAGGAAATAATATATTATTATATGATAGACCTACAGATGAATGGTTTAATCAAGATTTAGCAAATACTAGTTTAATATTATTAGGAAATGGAGATATAAATAAAGAAGGTAAATTATTGCGAGAAAATAATTTAAATGTAAAACCTTGGATATTTTGGCCAAGAAGACCATTTATAATTGAAAAATTTTTAGAAAACAATAAATTGAAACTATATTCAGAGAGAACTATTAAATCTATATTTATTGGAAATATTGAAAATAATGTACAAAATCAATATAGAAATACCACTAATAATTGGGAAAATGTATTAGATGTTTATCATTGTACACAAGGAACACAACATAAATTTTCACAAGAACAATATTTACAACAATTAGCAAGTGCAAAATATGGATTATGTTTGAGAGGGTATGGTTCAAAATGTCATCGTGAAGTAGAATTAATGGGATTAGGAACTGTTCCAATTATTACAGAATCAGTTTCAATAGATTCTTATATGGATCCGCCACAAGAAAATCAACATTATATAAAATGTAATAATCCAAAAAATTTAAAAACTATATTAACAAATATTAGTCAAGAACAATGGGAATTTATGTCAAATAATTGCTTTAATTGGTATCAAAAAAATGTACATTCAAAAAATAGTTTTAATAATTTTTTAAATAATATATTTTATAAGTAAAAAATTTAAAATTATTAATATTAATATATTTAAATTATGTGTGGAATAATTATTTCAAATTTAAATATACCAAAATCAGCATTTAAATATATAGAAAATAGAGGTCCCGATAATACAAATATTGTAAAATATAAAGAAATAACTTTTATACATTTTTTATTACATTTAACTGGTAGTAAAACATTACAACCATTAATAGACGAAACAGAAAATATAGTAATTATTTTTAATGGAGAAATATACAATTATAAAGAAATATTAAATGATGCAAAAAGTGATATATACTCAATTATGTATTTATATAAAAAATATGGATTAGATTTTACCAAATATTTAGATGGAGAATTTACAATAGTAATATTTGATTTTAAACAAAATTTATTACTATTATTAAGTGATATTTTTAAAACAAAACCGCTATTTTATAATATAAATAATAATAATATAGTTATTTCTTCATATGAAAGTACTTGCAATGAAATAAAAATAAATAATTATCATTCTATTAAACCAAATGAATTATTAGTATATAATTTAAATGATAGAACTTTAATTGAAAAACGAAAAATATATGAATTTGATTTAAATCAATATAAAAAAAATTATGATGATTATATTAAAGCATTTGAAAAAAGTGTGTTAAAACGATATCCAGAAGATTCTATTCCATTAGTTACATTAAGCAGTGGATTAGATAGTGGTTCTATAGCTTGTTGTTTAAATAAGTATAATAAAAAATCATATTATTATTCTATACCTAAAAATGAGTCAATAAATACATTAATAGAACGAAATAAGATTTTGAAAAACAATCATAAATTTATAGACTTAAATAACGAAGATAAGGTAAAATGGAAAAATTATCTTGATAATAATTGTGAAAAATTTAATTGGGATTGGAAATATAATCCTAATACAAATACTATTGATAATGGATTTAATCAAGGATCTATGTTAGGAAAAAGTAAAATAATAAATGATATAAAAAAAATAGATACTAATGTCAGAGTTTTATTTTCTGGTATTGGTGCAGATGAAGTAATGGCTAGAAATCAATATTATTCTCGTGGATATGGTAATGTTAATGAATTTACTGAAAATTTAAAAGAACTATTTCCTTGGCCAAATTTTTTTAATGGATCAATGGAAAATTATTTAAAAGGCGATGAATATGTTGGTGGATGTTTTAGTTTTGAAACAAGATATCCATTTTGTGATAGAGATCTTGTTCAAGAATTTATGTGGTTATCTCCTGAGTTAAAAAATATTTATAAAGGATCAATTTATAAACCTCCTTTATTATATTATTTAGATATAAATAATTTTCCACTTTTCAACAAAAAGTTAGGGTTTAACGTTTAAGTTAATATAACTATATAAATATATAAATATATAAATATATAAATATATAAATATATAAATATTATATATTTATATATATATGTATCATAATATTGTTATTATTGGAAATAAAAACTACAAAAATTTAGAGTTAAATAAAATTTTAGATTTTTTTGGAAATAATATTAGATTCAATTTTGGAATTCCTTGTAATAATAATGGAACTATATATGACAATATTGTATTAAATAATCATGTATATGAGTATTCTAAAAAATCTTTACAAGAAAAAATAGATAAGTATTGTAAATTATTTTCAATATCAGAAACACACATTGAAAAATTTCATAATAATTTGAATAAATTTAAAAATATAGAGAAACAAATAAATGATTGGAAAATGATAAATAATTTTCTAGAAAAAATTAGTTGTCCATATAAATATACACATTTACCAAGAGTAGGTTATTTAAAGATGATGCAGTTAATAATGAATAATATAAAACCATTTATATATGGATTTTCAATATATAGTATAGTTGAAGAACATTTATATGTTAAAAATTTATATTATGGAAATAAAGAAGATGATCCTATTAAAAGAACGGGTCATAATGAATTAAATGAAATAGAAATTTTAAAATGGTTACATAATAATAATTATATTGATGCTACACTATGTTTATTAGAAGATGAAGAAATTTGTACTTTAAATTGTAGCATTTTAAAGCCAAAAAGTTCTAGTTTATGTATAATTTTAAAATGCAAGGGTTTACTTGTTTTAAAAAATTTTTATGAAGAAATTATTATAGAAAAATTTAAATCAGAAGTATGTAATATTTTTGACAACAATAAAAAAATTATACAAATAGATAAAAAAGAAAATTGTTCTGAAGATGAAAGAATATTTAATATTCAAGATTATTCCCAATTTATAAAAGAAAATTTTAATAATAATAGTTTATTAAATAATATAGCCGAAAATTATACAAAGAGACATTTAAATAACAAGAAAACAATGGCAAATAAATTAAAATATGAAAAAAATAAAATAAAAAATAGCGGTGCTGGTTGGCATAGAGACAATCATGATTGTCAATTTAAAGCATTATTATATTTAACTGATGTAAATATAGACAATGGTAATTTTCAATTTTTAACAGAATCATCAAAAGAATTTATAGGCTTTCCAGATGGAAGAAAAGATATTAATAATAATTTTCTTCATGGTAATACAAGATATACTGATGAAACTATTAAAAATATATTAAATAATAAAAGAAAGATTTTAAATATATGTGGAGATGCTGGTTCTTTAGTTTTAGTAGATACTACATATATACATAGAGGTAATATAATAAAATCAGGAGAGAGAATAGCTTTAACTCAATACTTTATATAGTTAATAATTGAGTTTTTGTGTTCTCAAATGAAATAATATCCCAATATGAATTATTTGTATATAAAAAATTTGTTAAATGATTAATGAATAATTCAGATAGTGCTAATTTAAATTTATCTGTATGTGTATCTTTTATTTCTTTATTAAATTTATTACCTAATTCATCATAATATGCTTTTCTTTGATGATGTTTGTTTATTAAAAATATAGGTGATATATAAACTAAATTATTTGTTGGATAGTACGTGTTGTTTGAATAATACCATAAATATTCGATGCATTTACAAAATATTTTATAATTTTTTATGTTATACATAAAACAAAAATCAAAATCTCCATTTGCATAGCCTTTATATCCTCCTCCAGGACCAATTATTGAATAAAAATTATTTTTTATATCATTTACATCTAAATTGTTTATTAAAATTACATCATTTCTAATTGTTATAACACTATTAAATTCATCAATATTATATTTATTATTAATATGATATAATAATCTATGTTGTCTTAAATAAAACAACATATGTTTCCAACTATGATGTTTTCCAATATCAAAATCAATAGGTTCAATAATTATATTAATATTATTGGATAATTTGTTATATGTATTTAATAATATATTATATAATTCATTTTCATTATTACAATGTAATTTTTTATCATTATCTAATTTTTGTTTATGTGTTGTAGCTGTATAATTATATGATGTATGTATAAAAATATAAAATGAAACATCATGATTAGGTTTTATAATTTTTTCATAAATATTTTCGCAGTTTTCTTTAATAAATTTTCTTGGTGTTCCAATGATATTAATAATAATTTTTTTCATTTTAATAATAGATATAAAGATAATTATTTATATATATATCTATTATAAAATTTAATATTATTATAAACTAAAAATATTATCTATCAATAAAATTATATTTATTATTTAATAATTTTTTTTCATTTAAACTCATTCTATCGTATTGATGAACTATATAATTTAAATTATTATTTTTATCATAAATTTTTCCATCAATAATTTTGTATGATATAAGGTTTGGTAAATTTAAACTTAATGGTGCTCCTATAGTATTTACATATATATCTGAATTATCAAATAATATTATATTTTTATTATCTAATTTATTTGTATAATAAAGATAATTATGGATACCTTGATCCATACCATTATATGGTTTTGCTAAATTATATTTATTCATTATATTTATCATATTTTTAAGATAATTTAATAATATATTTGATGAACCTATAATTGTGCCACTACACAAAATAGAATTATATTTTATATTATCAACAAAACGCTCTTTAGTTTGATTTTGAATTTGATTTATCCATGCATAATTCCATTCTTTATCTTGAATAAATGTTATATTTTCTTTAAAAAAATATAATTTATTTTTTTCCAAATTTAATTCTTCGATATTTTTTTGAAATAAAACATCTCTTCCATCGCATAATAAATAAAAATCATCTGGATTTTCATTAACGATTTTGTCATAGTAAATATATCTAATACAATTTTTACTGTAATTACTTGTTATATTATCAATATAATATTTAATATTATTATATTTTTTTAATAAAATTTCCATGTTTTTAACATCATTTTTATTAATTATAAAAAAAATTGTGCCATTGAAACCAGTATCATTTAAAGTTCCTATAAATCTTTCATAAACATATAAATTATAATTACCACAATATGTAATTACATTAATATTAACCATGTATAAATATATATATTATTTAATTTTTATATAAAAATTAAATAATATATATATTTATAATGTTATTTGAATCATATGTTATTTTATTAGAAAAAGATATTGAAAGAGTTAAATTATTTGAATTTAATAAAAAAAAATTTAATTTTATTAATAAATTTTCTGCTATAAATTCTAAAGATAATTACAATGAAGCTTGTAATATTAATAAAATTAATAATTTTAATAAAGATATTATAGTAAATGATAAATTGAAAGGTAAATTGGGTTGTAATTTATCACATCAACTTTTATGGGAAAAATGTTTACATTCTAATAGCGATTGGTTTTTAATTTTAGAAGACGATGTTTTAATAAATAATAATAACAATATTATAGAAATTATTAACAAAATAATAGAATATTCTAATATTAATAATAACAATTTTATTCAATTAGATATTCGTAAACATCATTTAAATGATCAATGTAAATTTGATATGTTAGAAATAAATGGTCTTTTTAAAATGAAACCACAATGTGGTATGGGTTGTTATTTATTAAATAAGAAATGTATTAATTATTTTAAAACTTTTTATCCATTTGAATATTATATTGATGTTTATACAAATGATTTAAATCATATTAATAATTTAAATTCATTATGTTATGTAAATAATATATTTATTAATTTGGGTAAACATAGAGAAATAGATAATAATAGTAAATTAGGTAGTAATATTTATTAATAATATATGTATATTATTAATAATGATATAAATATATATATAATAACTTTTATAAAATGCATATATTAAAAAAATATGATGATACAAAAGGAATATTAATTATAACACATAAAGAAATAAGTTTTTTGTCAAAATTTTTAAATACTATTAAAGATAAATATTATTTACTTATACATTATGGTTTCAATGTACCTATAAATAATTATAATTTTGTTACATATAATTTGCTACCAGTATCTAGATGTATAAATAATAAGTGTTTACCATTCACTAGCCGAAATTTTTTAAATTGTATTTTTAATAATAAAGAAAGTATTAATAATGTAAATAAAAAATTATTTGAAATATTAAATAAATATAATATTAAATTTAATGAAAAATATTTTGATTATTTAAAAAATGATGAAAAAAAATTTGATTTTATATGCATAAATAGAGCTTCAACTGACAAAAAAACATATGATTTATTAAAATATATTATAAATTATACAAAAATAAATCCAAATACTAAAAGTTGTTTTATTATTCTAGAACAAAATAAAAATGATAATTATTATAAATCAGTAGTTGATTTATGGAATAATAATAAAGTAGACAATATATTATTCATAGATACACATGTAATAAATATTGAAAAGAATTATTTTAAAGGATTTATTTCTGAGGAATTATCTTATTTTTATAAATCTTCAAAAGTTTATATTCATTCTTGTGAAGAAGAAGGAGAATCAAGAACTATACATGAAGCTTTATGTTCAGGATGTAAAGTTTTAGCAAAAAAAAATATGAAAGGAGGTGGTTTAGATTATTTAAATACCAACAATAGTTTATTATATAATCATAATAATTATTTGATTAAAATGAAGGAAATATTAGATTCATATGAAAATTATAATTATGATTTAGAATTATTTAAAAATTTAAATCAAGAGTTTACTATTGATAAGTTTATAAATATATTATATAGTAAATTAAACTATGACAATATTTATTCATATATTGATTTTAAAAGTAAACTAAATACTAATAATTTAGCTTTTTCTTTACCTGGACATAATTTAACAGTCCCTTGGTATATTTTAGGAAAACTTACTGCCGATATTTTAACAGATAAACAGTATGAAGAATTTAGTAAATTTATTTAATAATTTTTTTCTAAATATCTTTCCGGAATATAAAGTTTTATATTATTATATAAAATTAATTTCAATATAAAATCAATTTCATATTTATATAATATAAATATGAAAGAAATTATCGATTTATATTATGACGAAAATAAAAAAGAATTACATGAATTATTTGAAAATATTGAAAATAATATTGATGGTAGGATTTGTCATTCTTCAATAATTTTATTAAAAATTATTTGTAATATAGAAAAAATAGAAAATTATTTAGAAATAGGTGTTCATAATGGTGGAAGTATGTCATTGTTATTAACAAATAATAATAGTAAAAATCTTATAGGTTTAGACTTATTTGAAGATATGTATAATTTAAATAAACATTTAAATTATGAAAAATATTCTACATATCAATATTTTAGAAGGGATAACTTAGCAATTTCTAAAACTATTAAAAATCTTAATTATATTAAATCGCTCAATAAAAATAACTCTATTATTTCTTTAATACAAGGTAATACCTATTTCGATGAAACAGAAGAAAAATTTAATAATATATGTAATTATTCTATCGATTTATTATTTATAGATGGTGATCATACATTGGATGGTGTAAAAAATGATTTTGAAAGATATAGTAAATATGTAAAAAAAAATGGATATATTGTTTTTGATGATTATCATCATGAAATAATTAAAAATTATTGTGATACTCTTTTTAATAATAATAATAATTACAAAGTAATAACTAAATTTAAAACATATAATTCTGAAGCTATTGATTTATTAGTTATAAAATTAATATAATATTTATCTGAAGTATTTCCTCAACCAACCAACCCAAATACCAACGGTGGAAAAAAAATTAATAAAACAAAAAAAACATGTAAATTATTTTATGTGGTTATTTGCCTATTTTTCTCACTTGTTCTAATTTATTCTCTCATATAATAATGTTAAATTTTACAAAACCACATAAAGATATAGTATATATATATTTATATATATGGTTAAATTTTCTGATATAGTATTAAATGATAAAATTTATTTGTATGCAGGTATAATGCCGTATGATAGATGTAATAAAATACCATTTATTGGGGTTTGTCCTGAATTTGAAAATGATAAACATATACATCATGATTTATGTAATGAAATTTCATTACTAGATGGAACAGTTGATATTTTTCAATCAGAAGATGTATTTGAACATATTTATAAAGATAAATTACCTTCAATACTTAATGATATTTATCGAATATTAAAGCCAGGTGGATTATTAAGAATAAGTATGCCAGATTATAACTGTGATATTTTGAATGATAGAACATTAAAAGATGATGATAATGAGATATATTTTGATCCGTATGGTGGGGGATATTATGATTATATAAATAATATAGTAGAAAATAATGGTAACGTATGGTTTCCAACATATAACACAACGTATGATATACTATCAAAAAGTGATTTTGATATGGATAAAGTTAATTTTTTACATTATTATGATAATAGTAATAATCCTATAATGAAAGATATAGATTATAATTTGGGATATATTTCTCGTACACCAGATAATGATGAAAGAGTTAAAAATCCACGTCGCCCAATGTCAATTGTAATAGATTGTTATAAATAATATATAAAAATTTTGTAATAATTTATTTATAAAAATATTTAAAAATTGATTTAAATATTTTTTAATATTATAAAATAAAAACAATGACATCTTTTATAGAACGCATGCAGGTTATTGCAAATGATAAAGAGGAAGTTCAAAAATCTATTTATGCTGCACATATTAAAAATGTCGAACTTCGTAAAGATCAATTATTCAAAAAACTGACATATAAATATTATGATAAAATTAAAAATACTATTCAAAATGCATCTAAATTTGGTCGGCAATATGCTTATATTAATTTTGAGTATAATGATTTTAAGGCGAATATTAATGGGCTTGGTAATCCTTCGCAAATTCAAAAAATGTGGTTAAAAGAATTATGTAATCAGGACTCTAAGTATTTAAATTATTATAGACCATTTCATCGAGTAACTGGAAATATTGTATTAGGTGATTATAGTGATCCTGAAAATATGTGGCATTTTGATTCAGGAAATTATGTATTTCCAAGAAATCCATCTATCTTTCCTGATTCTAATCCAAAACGTCGTGAATCTTTTAAAGGCCTTAATTTTGATGTATGGAATAATGCAAAATTTACAACTGTATTTTCATGGGATGATAAAGTTGGTTATGATATGAGATATTATTATAAATCAAGCGAACAAAATAGAGAAAATGATCTAGATTCTATTGGTTTAACATAAACACTATATGTAATAAAAGTATATAAAAAATATTTTTTTTATATAGAATCTATAAGATTTAAAATGAATAATTTGTGTATATTACAAAATAATTTTCATGAGATAAAAAATATTAATGAATCCTGTATAATTATATTAAATAGACTACAAACTGATTATGTATTTTTGAATAATCTTTATAAAGAGATGATATCTACAAATTTAAATGAACTGCCTAGTAGTTTGGATTCTTTTTATTTTCAAAACAAATTAATAAAAACAGAATTATCAAACAATTTTGATATGTTAACTTTAATTAATAATAGAATTTATGGTGATTATTATAAATTACTTAGAAGAATATTTACTTATTCTAATAAAATTATAAAAAATAAAAATTTAATTTCTAATTATTCAATAAAAAATTATAAAATATATAAAGATTTAGATATATCATGCAATTTTGATTTTAATAATACAGTAGATATTTTTAATGATATAATATCAATTATTGAAATTTTAAAAAAAGAGTTAATAGAAAGAAAAAATAGTCTATCATTACAAAAAAATGATAAAAAATCTGGATTAAATATAGAGACACTTATAAGTAGTATAAAAAATAATAATACTAAGCTATCTAATAACATTTCAATGTTTTCCGAAAATATAGCATCTTTTAATGAATATCATAAAAAATACTTTTTAAAATTTTTTATAAAAATTAAATTATTTTACGGAGAAGTATATAAAGAAATTAATTTTGTTACATTAAGAGAGGGGAAAACTTTTTATAATAATACAAATAATAATACTAGTATTTATATTCTTAATAATAATGAAGAAAAATATACAAGAGATTTACTGGAAAATAATATAGATATAGACTTGTCTAATATTATTATTTATAATAATAATATTGAAAGAGATATATACAGCATATTTGATAATATGATATTAGATAAAGACGATTTAAAGAGTGATACGTCATCAAGTAATAAAACTATAAATACTGAATCTAGACCATCGACACCATTACCACGACCATTGAATGTTAATGATTTGTCTAATATAAAATTAAAAAAAAATATAGATGATGATACAACATCAAAACAAGAACAAATATTTAAACTGTCAAAAGAAATAGATAGTATAATGGAAAAGGATGAGCGCGAAAATATTGAAAATATTCAAATGGAAAATAATAAATTAAACAATAATAAAACAGGTATGAGTTTATTAAAAAGTAAAAAAACAGTATTGGGGTTTAATATAAAAAAATCTTTTATTTAAAATAATATTTAAAATTGATTTAAATATTATTATTTTTATAAAATGTATATGGAAAAACGAATTACATTAAAAATAAATGAATATCAGGATAAATTTAAATCAGATATAAAATTGTGGATAGAGTCTAATCCAGATATTCAATTTACTACAAAAAGTGATTTTTTGAAATTTATATATGACTATGATTCTATTTTAGTTAGCAAGGAAGATTTTATTAAACGTAAAAGAATTAAATCTTTTGTACCACATTATTTAAGATGTAATGCTAAAAGAGCTAATGGTGAACAATGTACTAGAAAAAAAAAAGACGATTCTAGTTATTGTGGTACTCATGATAAAAATCGACCACATGGTATAATTGATACTCATGGTGATGACGATAAGAAATTAAGAAAAATATCAGTATGGCCACAAGAAATTTCTGGTATTATCTATTATATCGATGCTGATAATAATGTTTATAAATCGCAAGATATTATTTCAAATATAATAAATCCTAAAGTTATAGCTAAATATAAAGTTAGTGATGATAAATATAGTATTATTGAATAAATATAATATAAAAATTATAAATTATATAATGTAATGTTTGTTTATTTTTTTATAGTATCTTTTATTTCAAAAACTATTTTATATAATTTTAAACCCGGCATAAATAATAATCATATAACTAATAAAATCGATTTTGATAATTATGATAATTTTACTCTGCAAGATTTATATCCAAATAACTATATATCTAAAATGAATTATAAAAAAACTATAACTATGTCTAAATTCTTTACCAATACAAAAAAATTAGAAATAGTTAATAACAATAATAACAATAATAACAATAATAAGTATCCTATTATTTATAATACTAATAAAAAACAAAAATATATTTTTACTGCAATTAATATAGAAAATATTGCTAGTTTTATAAAAAAAAATATTAATGTATTAAATTTTAAAAATGAAAGTTTATATTTAATTAATAAAAAAATTAAAGTTTTTATACATTTGGAACAATTATTTGCTAATACTAATATTTACCATATAGGAGTAACTTTTAATTCTATATACTCTAGTGTTAGATATGATATGCATGGAATTAATTATGATTTATTATTAAATTATTTTCCGATAAACAAAGACGGGCTATATATAAAAAAAATATTTTGGGGTTATTCTGATAAAAAAATAAGCGAAATTATAGATTATGAAAAAAAATTAGAACATACTTATATACTAGGTATTAATGATTGTAGACATTATGTAAGAAATTTAACAACTTGGGCATGTAATAAACCTACTCCAATATGGAAATTGGTAAGAAATTTAATAGATTGAATGTATAATTTCTATAAAACTATTAAACTATTTAAATATCTATCAAAACTAGATGTGTTTAAATAGTGGATATTAATAAAACTTTTACAAATTTTATTAATATTATTTGAAATGTCTCTAAAATTATAAAATGCCGATATATATGAATTAATTTCAGCTTCATATATAGAACTGCAATTGCGATTGGGTTTTTTATTTACATTTTTATATATTGGTTTTTCTTTTTTTATCAAAATATAATTATCATCAAATTCATAGTTTTTAATTACGTAAGTTCTACAAATATTAGAGCAAAAATTTTTATCATATCCTTTATATACAGTACTATGATTAAATATTGTGTTTTTACATTTAAAACATACAAAGTCTTTTTGAATCATAATACAATATCTATGTATTATATATAATATATATTGATATTTTATATATATTATATATCAATTTTTTTTATATATTCTGGTCGTTTATATTATATGTTAGTAAATGTTTACCAAGGGTTTTTATTTTATCGATTAATGATTCATTATCTTTTTTATAATTTAACTCAATATAGCTATAAATAGTTTGATTGTATTCTTCAAAATTTTGTATAATTTCTTCATTATATGTATTGTCTGCATTAGTTAATTTGTTTTTTATTACAGGTAGACCCTGTTTTATTCTATTAGTTATTAGATACATCGTTCTTCTTATATTATTTTTCTCATCTGTTGATGGTGTATGACTATACCTTAAATGTATAAAAATATTTTTTAATTCTTCATTATGGTCAATGAGATTATTTATTACGTCAATGTGTTCATTGAGTGGCCTGTTTTGTTCAGGTAGATCTATTATAGTACGTTCAGCTGCATCATTTGGTTTTTTATAAGATCTAGGATTCCCTCTGCCTTTTCTATTTTTTTTAGATTTATACATTTTTTTTTTATTCTTAGTAGATTTGTGTTTCTTTTGTTTAAATTTTTTACGACTATCAATTTTATTGGGTTTACGTTTATTTTGTGTTTTTTTTTTCTTTTTACGTCTTAGTTTTTTTGAATTACCTCTAGCAGTATCAAATCCCTTTGTACTTTTAAAACTCTCCGTTGTCTTAAATGGATATGGGCTTTCTTTTGGGGATTCGTTATCCCACTGAATTTCTTTTTGTTTGTGTGCATCCAGCAACGCCTTCGAGGGATTATGTGTTATGGAATATATTGACGCCGGATTATTCGGAAATGTATTGTCGGTGGTATTGGTATTAGACATTTTATATATTATGTATAAAAAAAATTGATATTGATAATATGAAAATTATTATGTATAAATAAAAATTAGATATTATTTTTAAATGTCGAATGAAAAATTATTTACAGAATCACTAAATATTATAAGTAAACATTATAATATAGAAGTAGATGAATTAAAAAAAAATTTGGATACTAAATATATGAGAACATATAAAAGAAAAGAAATTATATTACCATTTACGGGTAATATAAAAAAAGAATGTTGTAAAGCAGTTATATATAATCATGGACTTTATACACAATGTACTAATAATTCATTAGAAGATGTGTGTAAAAGTTGTAAAAATTTTAAATATGGCCGAATAGAAGATAGAAGCAAATATGGTATAGGTGAATATATTACTCCTATGGGTAAAAAAGAGATATCATATATGACAATCGTTGAGAGAATGAATTATTCAATTGATGAAGTAAAAAAAGTATTCAAAGAAAATAATATAGAATATGATTTTAAGGATAATATTGCGTCTGAACAAAAAAAAACAAGAGGAAGACCAAAAAAGAACTCGAGTATTACGGGATTAGAAATAGAGGTAACGCCTGTGTATGTGGATGGAGTACCTTATTTAAAAAGCGAGTCAAACATATTGTTAGATTATGTATCATATAATATAGTAGGTGTATTAAAAGATGGAATCATAGAGAAAACGTAGTTTAAGTTATATTTAAATTAAAATATTAAATATTTTTTTTATGTATAATAAATCTGGTAGTATATATAATGTGTGGTAATAGTGTAGAATGTAAAAATAGAAGGAAAATAATAAAAAGTGTGTTATAATAAAATA